>Ga0209356_1000016_pt1 | contig 62603 bp, 102 predicted proteins | sample LauGreFaBDMM15SN_2_FD_188213 | JGI IMG/M metagenome (GOLD analysis project Ga0209356, IMG submission 188213) | Freshwater lake microbial communities from Lake Michigan, USA - Fa13.BD.MM15.SN (SPAdes) (version 2) | ecosystem: Environmental > Aquatic > Freshwater > Lake | place: Lake Michigan...
AAACGCTCTAATGATAGAAAGGTGGCTAACCTTGTCACAAAAAATGGAAAGCAAGCAGCAATCGCAAATACCTTCGGCCTACCTGCTGGAAAGGCTTTCTCGTGCCCTGGTGCCACTAGTGTATGTGAAAGCGTATGCTACGCAGGAAAACTCGAAAAACTCTTCAAGGGAGTAAAGGCTAACCTATTACACAATTGGGAACTCATTAAGGACGCAGATCAAAAAACCGCTGAAAGTTTGTTGACTGAAATGATTAATGATTTCCGTGCAGACTGTGTAAAGAAGAATGCCCCTATGCTATTTCGCATTCACTGGGACGGAGATTTCTTTAATGATACTTATACCTATGCCTGGAAGAATGTAATCAATAACAATACTGATATTCAATTCTGGGTCTACACTCGTGTCAAGTCTGCTGCACTTATTCTTAAGGATGTATCTAATCTATCATTGTACTTCTCTGCTGATAGTGAGAATATAAAAACTGCCGTTGATCTAAAAATTAATAGCGGTGTGCGTATGGCATACCTTGCTAAGAATTTTGCTATTGGCCAGGCAGATATAAAAGAAATGATAGGTCGCCCTGCTGCTAAGTGTCCTGAGAATAATAAACAAATTCCACTTATCTCAACTAACGGTAGCGCTTGCGTTTCTTGTAAGTTATGTGTATACTCTAAGAGTGATATCATATTCTCATCGAGTAAAAAATAAATGAGTACTGCATTCTATGTTGGAATGATTCTAATACTACTAATATCTGCATTAGGTGGTGGTGTGTGGTCCTGATCCCTTGAAAAATGGGGACGTCGCAAAATCTTTGATTTGTCAAGTTACGACACGCATAAAAAATGTGGGGTTTATCACAGTAAAAAATGTCACTTGGATTAGGATTTATGACATTTTTCTGCTACAATTATACTATAAGCAAAACCCCACAACAGAAAGGCAAGACCCAAATGACACTACAAGGATACACCTATCAAATAGGCGACTTGTTCACAACCAGCAAAACAGGCATTACGGGACGCATTACGGACTTCAGCCCCCTCAATGCTAAACTAACTAGAGTTTCATTACGCTTGGCAAACGGCGCACACCGATTTGCTATGGTAAAGACCTCTAAGTAATCTCAAAATGTGAGAAATGTCAGGTTTCGATTTGACATTTCTACAACCAAAATGTTATACTTAGGTGTAACAAAAACAACAACCCCTAAACAGAAAAGAGAAAAACAATGTCAGTAGCAACAGCAACTTACAAGGTCGGCGACACCTTCACAACACAGAAGTCAAAGGTAACAGGAGTAATCAAGGAGATTACACCACAAGCCAATGGTAATGTTCGTGTGGCACTAGATGTCAATGGCACAACCCGTTACACAACTTGGACAGCCAAGTAAAATAAAATAACGAAACAGGGACAGTTTAGGAGAGTATCTAGTCCAATGTCGTAAGTAAGAACTCTCCCCCCTTCTGGGGAAATGTCAGACCCACCCCCTATACTATAAATAACCCACAAAAGAAAAGAGAAACAAATGGCAAGAGGCAAAGCAATCTCAGTAAAAATCCCTACACAGCGAGTAATTGACGCACTAGAAACTAAGTTAGCAGAACTAGAGGCTAACTACAAGAAGCAAGACGAGAACGAAGCAAAGTATCAAGAGTCTTACAAGGCTTGGCAGAAAGAGTTAGCAGATTTCGCAATCGCTAACTTCTCAACGGCTGAAAACATCAGAACAAACTATCGTTCTTGGAACAAGACTCTCAATGTTGATTTTGACATTGTAGGTTCAGACAAGGACTTCCCTGCTGAGCCAACGAGAGAGTTTGAGCAAATCCATCAGCACAGTTATCGTGAGATGAAAGAGGAAATGTCTAACGCAATTCGTATCCTCAAGATGACAGATGAGGAAGTTGTAAATACTTCCACATACAACGCAGTTGCTCGTTATCTCTAATTAGATAATTGGGTGGGGTGTAAAAGCCCCACTCATTATCCCTTGTGTTCCACGCTACTTGTAGCAAGCGTCCCCTAGGGATCCTTCGCCAGGCTGATTAGGGCGATCATAGAAATACTATAGAGCCAGTTCACACCAACTGCAAGAAGTGTAACTACCTGAGTAAGTATCAAAACTGCTCCCCGCAAGGGTCCTTGACAATTGTCAGTGGCCAGTAGTACAATTAAACTAACCAACAAACAGAAAGAGGCCCCCAATGGACCAAACAACAAACATCGTAGTAAATGCAACAGAAGACTTTCTTCGTGATTCACTAGCCAAAGCAACATTGCGTATTGGAGAACTAGAGGAGCACATCTCTAAGGTAACCCAGCGCTCATATGCTGATTCTGCAGATAAGAATCGTATGGTTGAAGCAATGCAAGAGTGGACTCTAGAGGCCCTTGAGCACGGCACCATTGATGAAAGTGATGCAGAAACAATTGCAGAAATCTGTGGCTTTGAATTAACAAAAGAATTTGAAGTTGAAGTTACAGTTACGTATTCAGTTACAGTCAATGCTCGCACTGAAGAAGACGCAACAAATGCAATTCACGATATTGATTTTGATACCGTGCAATACAACTCAGATAATATTTCTTGGTTGTCATCCAGTATTGACAGAGTGGATATTTAGTAGGGGGCTACTAATAAACCTGAGCAAGTTTAAAAACTGCTCATTCTTAAAATCCCTGCAAATTTTGGGACGTCCCGCCGACCAGTCATTGTCAAGTCGACACGCCGTTTACGATAGGTGATCTTTACCACAATGTCCGATTTATCCATATCTAACTATCCCGATTTGCATATGTCAGTCAGTCCTGCTATACTTGAAATATCAACACAACAGAAAGAAGGAAATCGTGGCTCACGACTTAGAAACACAAAACGGCGTTGCATCTTTTGCATCATTCCGTGAACCTGCTTGGCACGGATTGGGAACAGTCTTCACCGAGGAAAAAACAACAGCAGAAATGCTATCATTAGCAAATCTTGATGGGTGGAATGTTCGCCTAGAGGATTTGGAAACACCTACACACCTATCAAGCGACAAGGCATACCAATATGTCTTGCGAACAAACCCTACCGATAACACACAAACCGATATTCTTGGAATCGTTGGTGAGCGTTATCACCCATTGCAGAATGAAGATTTATTCTCATTCGGTGACAACATTCTTGATGGTGGTGGTCGTTGGGAGACGGCTGGTTCAATCAAGGGTGGTCGTGTCGTATTCGGTGCGTTAGCACTAGAGCGTGAAACAATTCTTGACCCTAATGGTGTTGCAGATAAGGTAAAGACTTATTTACTTATCAACACATCACACGATGGTTCAATCGCTATTCAAGCAAGCATCACACCTGTTCGTGTCGTGTGCGCTAACACTCTTAACCTTGCTCTTGGTGGCGTAGGTCGTAAGAAGAATAAGGGAATCAAGCAATCATTCAAGATTCGCCACACACAAACTGCTAATGGTAAAGTGCAGATTGCTCGTGAGACTCTTGGTCTTGCTAATGCTTATATGGACGAATTTGATATTATGGCTAAGGCTATGATTGAAAAAGAAGTTAGCGCCATTGACTTTAACAAAATCATTCTTGCTGCTTATCCTAAGCCAGAAAAAGATGCTAAGGGTTCAAGCAAGAAGTGGGAAAATAAAGTTGATGTCATCAACGATATTTACACTGGTGAATTTAACGGAATGATTTCAGGAAATGCTTGGGGTGCGTTCAATGCACTAACTGAGCGCCTTGACTGGTATCGTTCTGCTCGTGGTGGTTCTAACGAATCCATTCTTGCATCAGCATCAGGCTTTGACCCTGCTATCAACGCAGAAAAGAATCGCTTACTAAAAGTTGTGCAGAATGTAATGTCTCTCGCATAATAAAAAATTCCTAAGCAAGAATTAAAACTGCTTCAAGATTCGTTAGATCAATTGGTTAGATCGCTACCCTGTCACGGTAGAGGCTACGGGTTCAAGTCCCGTACGAATCGCAATAAATAAATATGCAACGCAATGCATAAAAATTTGGGACGTCTTTTGTGACCTACATCACATAACATTTCTGCTAATATAACTTTACGATAGAGTGATATTTTCCCCAAAATTTCTTTACGAAGACTTGATATTTTTCCCCAAACCTTGTATTTGTCAGTCCCCTAGGCTATAATTAATATATGACCAAACAAGTGGCAATATATGAAATGAACTACTCCTGCTCTCCTGGTGGCGTTGACTGCTGGGAAGCAACTATTCAAGGTTATGGGGAGAGTACTACCGCCTCTGACTTTAAGACTGCTGGACAGGCCCTTAATTGGGTACTTGACAGACACCCTGACGAAATGCTAGAATTAGTAGTAACCTCACTCCCAGCCTACGAGAAGGAATATGTATGACAACCCAAACAATATCAGACCCAATGCTACAAGACTACTACTCTTGCGATCTTGCTATCTCTATTACAAATATCAAGGCTAAGAACAGACACCACGCAGAAGCCGTTATGCAAACCTTCATAGATGAAATTGGCAAGATAATGACTGATGAACTTAGTTGGGATGACGCTCAATGGGATGTAGAGGAAAATGTATTCCTACCTGAACTAGGAGAGTGGCATACAAAGTGAGAACTGTTGATGAATTAGTTAATGAGATGTATATGGACAATGAGTCACATCTTGAGTATATGGAGAATATGAATGGTGGGGATTGTGATTGTAATATCCACACTACCTTGAATACAATTGTCAAATACTGGTGGGATGAGGAGAAGTAATGCTAGGTTATACTAAAGAAGATTTAGATCGTATGACTAATGCTATTCACGATGCTAAGTTATTTTATATTATTAACACAAATGCTCCATATGTAGACAGAGAACTCTTAGTTAATGATTTGTTAATGGCAAAGGATTTTCTTGATGGACTATGGGCAGAAGGGTACTTTGACTAATGTGGACTAAGTATGATTATCTATGTACTGATTGTGATGCATTGATTGAAATAACTACCCTGCTAGATCTCGGACGGGATATAAATGGCTCTTGCCCATGCGGTTCTAATAAAACAATTACTATTGGTACATCCCCTGCTTTTGAGCCTATCATTACAGATGTGACGAACATCACACCCCGTACAGTTGTCAAAATCGACTCCAACCCGTATAATTAATACCATGGACCTAAATACATTCAAAGAATATATACGCCTGCACGAGATTAGTCTCCTACAGGACGCTGAGAAACTAGAAAACCTCATGGACACATTTGAGGGTGACTATGATACAGATGAGTATCGTGACCTAGAGATTGAGGACATGCATAATACAGGTGAACTTATTGCTACCCGCCATTTCTTGTCAGTGCTAGAGGGTAGAATATAACTATGATGAATACACAACTAGACCCACGACTACAGAAACTGGTTGACCTAGGTGAATCAGGAACAGATATCCTACACGGAGAACTTAAGAACTTAATGCTGGAAGCCGAGACTGATTACATAAAGATTGAAGAGGAAGAGCGTGAGGGTGGTTACTCTGACGCAATGCTTTCTATGGACCGCACACGAGCAGAAGGACGAATGGACGCTCTTGTAGAAGTCTATGCCCTTACCTACCAACTAGCATTTGCTATCAATGACAGGATAAAGAAAAATGGATAACTTTATTGAAATGGATTTTGATGAGTGGTGTGAGACCTATAAGCCAATCATTAACCATATAGACACTAATGCCTCATTTGACAATGGCGAGGGTGGCACTATGTTTGAGACCTATGGCGATGAGGTAGAGTTTGTAAAGCAGCAAGAACCTAATAAGATATGGATGTATGGGGACGGAGACGACGGTGGAAGTTATATCTGGTCTGGTTGGGGCTTTGTTAATAGGATTGGTTATTTTATCACTGATAAACCTTGCCCAGATAATGTGACCATTCAGGTCAGAGTTAGTTTTAACTGGTTCTACTGTGAGAACTGTGGAGCAGAGTTTGAGGACCCTGATAATATAATCAGAGATAAGTTTCAGGAAGCCGATTTGGAAAAATGCCCAAATTGTGCTACACTTGAAGAAATGACCCAAATAGAAAAAGGAGACCCAATGAACGAAAATCCAACAGATGACCTAGAAACAAATGATGATGAGTATGTATTCCATACCACTGGAGAAAGAACTATTCAACTATGACCGAGTATCAAGTTGAAGTAATCTTTGAGCCTACAGGCGACTATATGAACTTTACATATGAGGCTGAATCAGATAACGAAGAGGACCTCTGCAGAGAAGTACTAAACCAACTATCAATTGTATCTTGGAAGGTAGAAGAGTAATGGGAGCACGGATCCACTACGTATTTAAGGATGTCGAAGACGAGGCCTCTGTAGTACTCTATAGCCATTGGGGTGAGTGTGAATGGCAGCGGGACCTAGCAATGGCCCTGCAGCATTCAAAGCCTAGGTGGAGTGACTATGCCTACTTCAACCGTATGATGATTAGTTATTTAATGCAAGATTCTATCCTGGATGAAACAGGTTTTGGAATTTATTCTGTTACGGGTACCAACTTTGACCTAGGAGATACCACTGTGATTATCGATGTGTCTAAAGAGACTATCATTGATGACAATGGCAACATTGTCCAATGGCAAGATTTTATTAATGCATATGCCCCAAAAGTTTTAATTGAGCAGGCATAGATCTAGGGTCAGACTATGTCCAAGGGTGGAGGTGAGCGTGGGGCTTGCCTCCCCCTACTTTTTGCGGTATAATGAAAGAGAGGAGGAACTATGGCGTATTCAGTTCGTAGAACAGCACAACATAATAAAGAGTCAAGAAAAGCAGAGCAGTTGGCAAAACTTCTAACAGAAGATTTCTCCATAGACCTAGAACGGGTTGGATACTATCTCGTTAGAAATATGCCTCTGATTGTATTTCACAGATTTGATGTTTTAGCCTTGACCGCAATGGAAGAGTATGATAAACTTATGGAAGAAACGAAAGGTAGATTATAAATGGATTTTGCAGATAAGACTGGAGTCATTGGTCAGTTATGGATTGAGTTCCGTAATGATGAAGACTTCGAAGTTTTTATGGACTACAACGACCTAGGTTGTCCAATGGCGTATATGGTGGCAGAAGGTTTGATTAAAGACCTAACTCCTATCGGTGAAGAGATGATTATAGAAACATTCAAGATGTTTTTAGAACTAATCAATGTTACAGAGGAAGAGATTGATAGCGTTCTCCCTGATAAAAACCTTGGTGCTATCTTGGTGTTTGCCCACAACAAGAAAAATAACACACCAAACGAAGAAGAGTAACAAGACTATCTCTGATCCCTGGGCTTGACAAAAGCCTGGGGTTATGGGACGTCAAATCGGACATATCGGACAAACCTCTCAAACCTTATTTTCCTCAAGATAAGATTACGAAGAGGCTTTTCTTTTCCCCAATCTTGGACAAACCTTATTTTTCAAAAAAAGATTACGTAGCACAAAAACCTTTCCCCAATCATGGCTTATACCATATCAAACATTGTTTGTCAAATCATATAATAATGATATAATTTCTATATGAGTCCTCATAACAATGCTAGATTTAATGGTTCAACAATAAATAGACCTGGTTCATATCATTCAGATCAAAGAGAATTAGGTTTGGCTATGGAAAGATTGTTATCTCGTATAGGTGGTTTGTTATATACTTATAGTGGTTTGAGACACTTTAAATCCCGCCGCATTTTCAAGCGTGGAATACAGGATGATCAATTATCCCTGGCGCCAAAGACTAATTAAACTATCAGACACATCCCCGCAGGGGATCAAAAGATACCCAAATACCCTATATACAAACACTATATTATCCAAACATTATTTCCTGATGTTTTGGATATTTTTTATATCTTTTTAAATAAAAGATTACGATAATAAAAGATTTTTCCCCAAATTTGGACAAATTTGTCATACGATTTTGGTACAAAATATACTTGACAAACACCAATGTTTGGTATATAATCCGCTATTGGGGCTATGGGGATATAAGGTTTGACAAAGGTTTGGATATGTGGTATAAGAGATAGGAAGGTTTGGGGATAGGGGGTTTGGCCGTAAAAGATTACGACGCCTTCTTAAAAATGTTCCATTCTCCACTATCCTCCACATCACTCCACTTCTAGAATGTAAAATAATATAATCAGTAAGATTTATCTGTGGATAAACCTGTGGATAAGTATGATCAAAACCATGATATCATCACCTTATGGACCTATGGATTCTATATATTTATTGGATTTACGCTATGATTGGACTCTCAGGAGTTCTAATTCTTATGGCTATTTCTGAATCATTTAAAAAGTAGACTGTGGATAACTTCTATGATATGATGGATATATGATAGATATTAGAGGAATCCCATCACCTGTATGTCCTTGTTGTGGATCTACATTATTGAGGGTAACAGTTATGTTTGATCAAGAAACCTATGAAATTTCAGGGTATTTATTAAATGATGCTAAGTGCATGGTGTGCCAATGCCTTATAACCGCTCCTACTCCATTAGACCATCCAGACTATGAGGCTATATGATACTAGGGGTAATTGGGTCTTTCTTGACTTCCCCCCGCAAATTGTGATACCATTGGTAATATGAAAAAAACTAATAATAAGGCATCTCAGCACAAGGCAAAGAGATCACAAAAGAACAAGAAAAGAATTGCTGCTAATCCATATCACCAGGTATCAAGGTTTGAAAGAAAGCAGAAATTAATCAGAGAAGGCATAATTGCTTCTTATCTGCCTTACTAGGTTATATTAACCAATAGTGCCCGTGTAGGGCATAAGAAGGTTTGGTAACTATATTTTCGCCGAACTTTAAAGACTTGACAAATTTTTCGCCGAATGGTATGATGTATATATGACATGTACAAAGTATGGGTGTGACTATCAACTAGACCTTGATGGTCAGGTAACCTGTGCTGTCTGTGGGGCTATGGATGATGACGCATCAACCCCAATAACATTAGATATGTTTGAGGCTCAGGTTGACTTTGAGTAATGGCTCTGATATAATAGTATGATGGAAATAATTATAATACTAATCACTTGGTATGCAACTAAACTATACTATACAAGACAATTTGGTTTTGATATAGAACAATCTGATCTAATTAAGGCCACATGCCATAAATGTGCTCGAACAGGATATGTCAGTCCAGATAACCTACGTAATCCATACTACTGCTTGGCTTGTAAGTAATTTATGGACAAGTTTGAATCCTCTTGGAGTCTATATGCTAAGAAGATTGATTCTTACAAGGTAGCCTGTAGCCAATGTAATCAACTATACATAAAGGCTAATGATGATCCCTTTGTATGTCTTACCTGTGCTGCTAATAAAAGATTACGATAAATCTTTTGTTGCCTTGTTAACCATACGGATCAAACCTCTACGAGTTATCTTAGATGCATCAAAAGTCTCTGTATAGCCTCCCTGTGGCATATCAGACTTATCTAGGAAGTGTCCATGCTTAGTCCTGAGTGTATCTAATACTAGGGATTCTACTGCTCTTGCCTTATCCCGTTCGGAAAAATACCAATACTTAATTAATATCCATCCCTTAGTTCTATGGCTTGCAAACCTTTTACCTGAAATATCTGATATCCCTATCTTAATAGCCTTGTGTAATGGGCTGTATAAGATGTACAATAGGGTCATTACTCTATTATACTTGACATACCGTGCAGATTTTGCTATACTTGATATATGACAAACGAAGAGATCTCAGAGTTATTAAACAAAGAATCCTACCGTATTTGGGATACAACTAGAGTTATTAAGAACCAAGACTACCATGATGGGCTGGTTAAGGGTTTAAAGATGGCTTCTAAGTTTGTATCTCAACTAAAATAATATATGGCACGAATTGTTATCTGCCCTATTTGCAAAAAAGAAATAGAATCTAGGTCTAGTATGGCATCTCAAACCTTATACAATCATACAAAGACCCATGACTTGAACAAACCCTCAACTTAAGGTATACTGAATATATGGAACAATGGATGAATAACTATGCTTCTTGGGTGCTTGCCGTTAGTGGAGTGGCAGCAATTTATTTTGTTGGAAGAAAACAAATATGGGCATGGATTTGGGCTACCTGTAATGAGGCTATGTGGATATTTTATGCAGTAACAACCAAACAATACGGATTCGTGTTTGCTGCTGTTGCTTACTCGATTGTTTATATTAAGTCTTATTTTCATTGGAGGCAAGAAGATTGAAGCCTGATCAATGCATAAAGTGTAAGATGAACAAAAAAGATCCTTTATTTTGGGAGACACATCAGACCATGACAGATGATTGGATTTGGTGTGCTAAGAAGTCTTGAGATTCCTGATCCATTTCAAACCTTTGTATCAAAGAAATATGCAAACGCTAAGGGCTATGTCCATGATTGGTTTAGCGGTGAATGGTCTTATACTTGCTCTACTTGTAAAGAAGGTCTTTCTGGTCCGTCCCGCAAAATTTTAACAAAGATTAGATTGTTTCATACTAGAAACGAGTGCCTTGGTGGATACTAGAATAAGAAACTGTACTGCTACAACAAATAGAGGAACAAGGTGTTGGAACAAAGTAGAAAACTTTAGAACTGCCAGCCTATGTCATGTGCATGATCCAGATGGAACATTTCGGCAACAGTTGAAGGCTAAAGGATTGGGTAGCCCAAAGCCCAAAAAGAAAAAAGTTAAAACAGTTAACAAAAAAGAATGTCAGCATACTTGGTATATGCGTGAGCCTGGTATACAGTGTACTAAGTGTTTAGTTATATGGGAGAGCGATGAAAGAACCTAAGATAATGACTATGGATTGGCGTAGCCTTGGCTATTGGCCTGTATGGAAAGATGGAAAGAAAGTATGGGTACCTAAAGATGAACAACTTAACAACAATTCAGAAAACTAGAATACTACCATTACGATGGATAGGCAATTTCCTTGGTGGCTATGCTGGTAATCATTTAGTTAAGGCTATTGATTTAGATGAGTCTCTAGATAGTAATTTAGGATTTCGTTATAAATACCACGCAAAATGCTGGAAGTATCTTAATAAACCTTACGAGTGGTGGGGCACATACTATATATTAGATACTGATAAATGGAAGAGCGAGATAGATCAAATGAGAATAGATATGTCAGGTGAAGGCTGGGATGACTATGATGAGTTTGGGAAAGCGTACTGGGATAAAGATTAGGCTATTGCGCCAGATCCTCTTACTGAACCAGAACCATCTATACCTCTAGAGACAATCATTGTCCAAGATCCGTTGGTTGCTCCGCCTGGCTCTGGTGCATACCCTGGGTTACCTGCATTACCGCTTCTAATGAAGTATCTTCCAGCGACACCGTATGGGTCTCCATCTGTAAGAACTGTGTCTCCAATGGCGTAATATCCTCCATTGTTGTAGAGGCCTTGATAATTTGGTGGTGTTGGCATGATATTATTATATCACCCGTTTTGACATACCCTGCCAAGTAGGGTATACTTGAAGTATGAGTATAGACGAAATGACATTACGAGAAGAGATTGCAAGGGCTATTGAAGCCCTACCTATTGAGCCATCAGTAACAAATGCTTTGGGCATGCGGATTGAGGCTGCAAAGGTTGCAAGGGGAGAAGATAATTATATGACTGAGTTTTTTAATAGACAGGAGGTTTACTAATGATTAGTTTATTTTTCTTAATTCCAGCATTTATTGCAGGGTATGTAGCATGTTATTTTATTATGACATATAAGGTTAATCAAGATTAAGCCTTTTGCATACAGCAAATATCTTATAGTTTCATATCCAAGATCAGGTAGCAACTACTTTCAACTTGCATGGAAACAAAAAAATAAACAACATGTGATGTGTATTAGAACATCTAGAACTATTGCCTCTATACCAGAAGATAACTCTTTAATAATAATTGGTTTAATTAGAAACCCAATAGATGCAGTATCTTCTAGAATCTTGATATCAGAAACGCATGAAACATTCTTTGGAACGGAACAGGATGCAAGAGACTTTGCTATATCTGAGTATATAAAGATATATCAGTTCATATTAGATAAAGCAAGTTTTATAGTAGACCTATCAAACTTTGATCAAATTGACAGAATAATAGAAACTATATCAAACCTAGATTCTAATCCTATCAACAAAGACCAAATCGTTAACAGTATTAATGCTATAAATAACTACTCTTCAAGTTTTGTTGAGCATAAAGATTACGAAAAGGTTAAGAACATCCTTAAAAGTTATGACTTAGAGGCTTGTAACGACCTATATAACAGGGCATATCAAAAAAGGTTAATGGTATAATAAAATTATGAAGGATAAAGAAGTTTGCGAATATTGCGAAGATTCAGCCAAGTTTGATGACGTTGGCTTAACTTCTGATGCCACATACTCTATTGTAGGTGTTTGCGAATATCACCTAGCCAACTACGGAGTCTCTTAACATTGTTTGATATACTTGTTTGATGAATATCTTAATTCCAACCTATCCCAGATGTGGTAGTCATTTTTTAACAGAACACTTTTTACAAAAAACTGGTGTTGTAATGAATAAAACACATATACCAATGTTGGGATCATATGATTTTTATGTTACTATAATTAGGGATCCAAGAGATAGCATAGTTTCTAGGTTGGCAATGGAGTTAGAGTTTGAGGAAAATCCTAAAACCATGGAAGAATATTTAGAGATTTGTAAAAACGAATATGTAGTTTTTTATAAATATATAATAAAATCAATGGACATGGTTTTTCATTATGATCAGATTGCATCAGAAATTGAAAAGGTAGTTGATTTTATATGTAAGGAAACTGGAATTGAAAAAAAATCAAATGATTTTAAAGACAACATACACGATAAACCAATAACTGGGTTTTTAAAAACTAGCAAAACAGGAAAGCATTACGAACACTCTAAAGACTTCATGAAAGACAAAGACTTAGAAGAATGCTATAATCTATATACAATGTGCAAAGAAAAGGTGGTTAGTCTAGATTGATAATTTTAGAAGTTTTAAATAAAAATAATTTTTGGGATTATGTAAAAAACGAAACACCTTTTATTTATAGGTCTGCAGAACTTCCAGAGGTATCTTGGGATGAAGTTTTTGCTCTCATTGATTCCGATAAAAAAATTGGAAAAAGTCTTGGACAAGGCGATAATGCTAGATATAATGAATTTGGCTTTAAAGTTTTAAAAGCAGACAGAATTGAATCAATAAATAAAGAAATCACAAGTCTAGAATCTTTCTTTGAGTTCTCTGAAGACTTCATACAAAGTCCAAGGTCTGCTCATCAACTTTATGTTAGTTTAACAACTGATGAAAAATCATATGGTGTTCCTCATACAGATCCAGAAAACGTTTTCTTTTGGCAACTTCGTGGCAAATCAAATTGGAAAATTTGGTCTAAAGATGAATATAGTATTGAACTTAACGAAATTTTAGAACCAGGAGATTTTGTATACTGTCCACCAAAAAGGAAGCATCACATAATTGCTATCACTCCTAGATGTGGAATATCTATAGGATTTGGAAAGTTAAAGGGTTAATATGGAAGCGCCGTGGTATAGAGACTTTCAGTCAGAATCTAAGAGAGTTGGAGATGAGTTTGAAGACAAAGTATATAAGGACTTGGTTGATCGTGGATTTGGTCCTATTGATAGAAATTATGTTTTTGATAGTGCTGGGTGTGAGGTAGACTTTAGAGCACACTCTGGTACCCGCTTTGAATACGTAGAAGCAAAAGGTGGAAACCATGGGGAAGGTAAAAGACCTGGAGCACAAAGAACTGATAATGTAAAAAAGGCTATAGCAAATGGAGCACTAATTAAAACATATAACAATTTATATTATGTTGTATATTTTTCAGCAGAGCCTGAGCCTAATAGTTACTCAGACAACATGATCAAAACAGCAATCAAATATAAAATAATTGACGAAGTAAGATACATTTAAAACCAACTTGAAACTAATTGCTGTTCCTGATATAATAGGAATATGAAAGATATAGAAGATGTTCCAGAATCACTACAAAAACAAATAATAGTTAATTATTTATCTAAAACATACTATTGGTCTGTTGGATTCTTTATGTTTATTATTGGAAGTTTGTTTGGAATACTAATAGGATAGGAAGCATTATGCCATGTAGTTGTGGGTTTACAACAAACCTAGATAACACCTGTAACGGAAATCACAAAACTGTTAAGTTAGTTAAAGATAAAATAATTTTAAATGTTAATAAACTTGAAGATACTTTTATATCAAATGACAAGTTATTTCTTTTGGAAGAAGTTTTAAAAATAATTAAAGAAACGAAGTAGTCAAATGCCAAATAAAAAAACAATGATCTATACTGTAGAAAGAACTGGTACTAATTTTTTAGCACAAGCATTTTTTGTTTTTTGTCCAACTGTAATTCTTACACATGACAAGAATAGATTAGGTACAACTGGTGAAGCAATTGATTACAAAGAATATGATGTCTTTGTATCATTAAGAAAACCAAAAGATACACTTCTGTCAAATCTATATGCCAATGATCCAATTTCAGAAGAACAAATTCAGTATGCTGTAAATAAACTTATTAACAAAAATATAGAATATTTTAATATTGTATTAAGAAATCCAGAATTTTATATAATGAAATTTGAAGACTTCACAACAGATACAAAAAATGTTTTTCTTAAACTACAAAAAGATAAAAACTATGATTTAACTGTAAAAAGAAAAATAAAAAGTTGTTCTTTTTTTAATCACCCATTGAAGACTATCTTAGAAAATGAAAATACAGACCGAATGAGATATCCAAGAATAAAAGATGAAGCAAGGTTGGAAAAATTTGACAATATTGTAAATTCAGAAAGTGTAAAATCTCAGTTAGTTGATTTAGAAAAATTATATGATCAACTTTTAGAAAGATGCAATAGTCAATAATTGACAAAATAGTTCACATAAGTGTATACCTTTATACAGGCACCAGTAGCCAAGTTGGTTAAGGCACCGAACTCATAATTCGGCTATTCGTAGGTTCAAGTCCTACCTGGTGTACTTGATAATTTAATATCGTAATGATATACTTAAAATATTGGTCTGTAGTTCAGTTGGCAGAACACTCGACTGTTAATCGAGATGTCGCAGGATCGAGACCTGCCAGACCAGCCATATAATTAAATAAAGTAATGCGGATGTTGCATATTGGTAGTGCCTCTGCCTTCCAAGCAGAAGGGGTGAGTTCGATTCTCATCATCCGCTCTGGGTCCCCATCGTCTAGAGGCCTAGGACATCGCCCTTTCACGGCGGTAACACGGGTTCGAATCCCGTTGGGGGCACAATATCATTGCCAAATGGTATAAAGGCAGGACAGGGGCCTCTCAAGCCCTTATAGACCTATTACACCTCTGTAGTTCAGTGGACAGAACGATGGACTTCTAAGCCATGCGTCGCAAGTTCGATTCTTGCCAGGGGTACAGTGTAAGTGATATACTATCTAAAAGGAGTTTTATGAATATTGTAATTCCAATGGCAGGAATTGGATCTAGATTTAAAAATGTTGGTATCGATACCCCAAAACCATTGATTGAAGTTGCTGGTAAATACTTAGTTGAACATGCAATTTCATCTCTTGGTATTACTGGCAAATATATTTTTATAACAAGAAAATATGAAGATGTATCCCACAATGAGCAACTTTCTTTTTTATTAAAGTCATTGGTTCCAGACTCAATTGAAATACAGGTTGATAAAGAACAATATGGTGCAGCAGATGCAGCATTGTATGCAAAAGACTATATAGATAATGAAGAGCCATTGATCATAACTAACTGTGATCAGTTATTTTTTTGGGACTCAAATGATTTTTTAAATTTTATTAATGTGCTTAATCCTGACGGAGCGGTTGCAGTTTTTAAATCTAATGACCCTAAAAATAGTTTTGCAAAAATTAAGAATAATATAATTACAAATATTGAAGAAAAGAATCCAATCAGTTCTGATGCTCTTGTAGGTTTGCATTATTGGAAACATGGAAAAGATTTTATTTTTTCTGCAAAGAAGTTGTTGTCTGAATACAGAGAAAAAGGCTTTCCTGAGTGCTATATTTCTTCTACCTATAACTATCTGATAAAGTCTGGTAAAAATATTCTTCCTTATCAAATGCCACACAATGGCTATGTATCTTTGGGTACACCTGATGATATTGAGATATACATTGGAAAAATCAAAGAGTTTTACACAAACAAACCAAAAACAATTTTTTGCGATATTGATGGAACAATAATTAAACATGCTCACAAATTTAGTTTAGTTGGAAAAGACAATGCAAAAGATTTAGATGGTGTTCTTGCTAAGTTTAATGAGTGGGACTCCAAGGGTCATAAAGTCATATTAACTACTGCAAGAAAAGAGTCTGCAAGATATATAACAGAAAAACAATTGAATGATTTAGGTTTTTGCTGGGATTATTTGCTTATGGGAATGACAAGCGGTGTTCGTGTATTAATTAATGACAGGCATAGAGAAACAGATAATGATAGAGCGGTTGCAGTAAGCCTACTTACAGATGAAGGATTTAATAACGTTGACTGGGAGGCTATCGGTCTATGAAAATGTCAAGAATAGAAACAACTGATAGAGGATGGTTTGTTGGCAACTTTCCTAAAGCAGCATTTCAAACAGACGCTTGTGAGGTTTCTTTTAGAACTCACCCTAAAGGAGAACAATGGCCACTTCATTATCAAGAAAAAATAACAGAAATTAATATGCTTGTTCGTGGTGAAATGATCATGCAGGGACAAAAAATTGTTTCAGGTGATATTTTTATCGTATACCCATTTGAGATTGCAGACCCAGAATTTTTAACTGATTGTGAAGTCATTTGTGTAAAGGTTCCAGGAATTCAAAACGATAAGGTAGTAGTTGAAAAGATTTAATATGAAAATCATTGCCCATAGAGGAAATACTTCTGGTCCTTCTCAGTACGAAAACTCTCCAGAATCAATTAATTTTGCTTTAAGTCTTGGATTTGATGTAGAGATCGATGTGTGGTCAATTAATGAGTCAGTATATTTTGGACATGATGGACCAGAATATTTAGTCGATAAGATTGCTATCTTAGACATAGGTCATGATGGATGGTTTCATTGTAAAAATTTAGAAGCAATTGATATGTTTATTGAAACATTTCCAAACTTAAATTATTTTTGGCATCAGAATGATGACTTTACATTAACTAGTGATGGACTTATTTGGACCTATCCTGGCAAAAAAATTGGATCAAACTCAATTATTGTTCTACCAGAAAAAATTGATGAAGATATTCTTGATGAAATGTTAGCAAACAAACCATATGCAATTTGCACAGATTGGCCAATAAAATATGAACGTAGAAGATGAAATCAATTCTATTCTTTTTAGTATAGGTAAAGATATCAAAATACACAAGGTGGATTCAAATAATACAATTATTGAAATAGATTACGAAAAATATGTAAAAGAACTTTTAGTTGTGTTTAATAAGTTTAAACAAGATTTTCAATAGCATTTATTACTTCTTGAGAAGTTGTTGCACCAAAGCATTCTACTATTCTGTGATCCTTATTAAACCACTGTGACCAAAAATAATAGGCATCATGCTGTTGTTTTAAGGAGTTTCTAATTTCTACTATTTTGCATCCTTCTGGAGCAAATAGTGTGTTTACCATAGAACTTCCATTGTATGTAACAATTTCCGAACAAGATGATGCAAGTTCTACCTGTTCAATAAAACTCATTTCTTCAAAAAATGCAATCTTATAGCCTTTTGATTCATAATAATTTTGTATAATCTCTTCATCTACTAATCTTCTTCCATTGTCATCTTTACTTGCTGCATTTTTTCTACTAACAAATATTTTATTTTTAAAAGAGTATTCTCTAACAAACCTATCTCTGATTAACTTAAGAGTTATATAAAAATTATCCATATTTCCATTTGTGGATTCAGCAACCAACACTTTATCAAAAAACAAAGATACATGATCATGGATATTTACAAGACATGAATTGAATTCTGGCAATTCTAAAATATTAAATATGTCTTTTTGAAATTGCCTAGTAGGTACTGCAGAACTATCTTCTTTAATTGATGAATTATAAATTATTTTTATATCAAAATCACCAACTCCATTACTTTTTAAGTATAAAATTTTACCAATAATGTCTATAAGGAAATGGTGATAAGAATTAGTATATCCTGTCAAAAAAACTGGTTTAATTTTTTGATTTTTAGAAAATGTTTCACTTTGTTTATTTTTTTTATTATTTAAAGTAACATTGTGATATTCTGTTATAATTGGATTAAGATCTTTTACTTTGTTAACAATTTGTGGATCATAAAATAGTTCGTTATTTATTGTTCTTACAATTGTTTGATTATGGATTTCTGGATTTATAACATACTTTGAAAAATCAAAATCTATGTCATATTTTATTGATTTATAATTAAAATCTAACATACTATTTTATTACTTTTTTATGATTAACTATGTATGGCTCTATCTTTGCCTTAATTGTTCCATCTTTACGCATCTTAACAATCCACCCATCCTTAATCTGGGTATCATTAAATGCTCCTGCTTTTTTCTTAGGCATTATAGTGAGTGTCTTTCTGTTTCTACCTTTGTGTAATCCTTGCCAAAGTCAGCAAATAAAGCCTTGTCTTTTTCACGATTAACAATTCCTCTTGACCATGAGAATCCTGCATCTCCACCCCATGCTAACCACATGATGTATCCATTAGATGGGTTTGCTGAGTTGCCCCAGTCCTTACCTTTCTTGTCTACTTCATGGCGTGAGAAGTATGAGTACATTCTCTTAACAGTACTGAGAGAAATAGTTTCTCCTCTTGCTAACTGCCCTGCACGAGTCCAACCTACAGATGTTCCAGCACCATTTGCTTTTCCATCTTCTTTAAATTTAATTGCTCTACGAGCAGCACTTCTTGCTCCTGCTGGTGGTGAGTATCCATCTGCCTTTGAAACTGTATCTGTATCATATTCAACTGTGTCATCATCTTCAAACAGATCATCTGCTTTTGCAGCAGGAACACAGTTAGGAACTGGCTTACCATTATCTCCTGGTTTCATTCCTCTTTGTACATACCCATCCCAACAAGGTGCTTGCTTGTTTAGATCAGGACAGCAGTTGCTTTTCATTTCCCCTGCTTGACAAACAGGACAGTTATCGCAGTTTACATTTAATTCTTTACATGTTGGGCATCCACAACCTTCATATGCTTTGCCCTGGTACGTCTCTGTTGGCATCATTGAGTCATCTGCTTTGCCCATTTGAGCATCAAACATTGCCATCCCAACTTCTGAATCCATTGTATGATTTTCCATTTCTATTTTTGTAGCATCCTTGTACATCATTCCAATGCTATATGCAGTTGGTTCCCATGTACCGTTTTCTTCTTTGTAAATTCTAACAGCCATTGCTGGGTTCTCTGGTGGCATAGATTGAATTGCATACTCTGTTCCAGGAACACCATAGGTCCCACCTTCAATCATAATATGCTCTACCATGCCGTGGATCATACCTTCTGATGTCATTCCCATGACGAAATCGCCTTCAGAGATATTTCCCATAATTACATTTCTAGATCATAAACAGTAGATGATTGATTCTGTATGAGTTGACCCTTAAACTTAATTTTTACAAAATACTGATTTGGATATTTTTGTGGTAAAGACAATGCATAATACTTATCTGGGAAAACTATAAAACCTCTACCTAAAACAGGAGAAAACATTGTATAAACAGTTAAATCGTCTACACTTTTTGCATCGCCTAGTTTTTCATTGAAAACATATGTATGTGCATCTGAATCATTTGCAGATATGAAAAGAATAAGGTTTCCCTCTTCTTCATCTATTTCTGGAGATTCATACTCTATTTCTTCTCTGTCTGAATTTTGATCAACTTTAATAAGAGTGATTGACTCTACACGTGTTACATCTATTCTGTTATAGTTAGCAAACTTATCTAACTTCTTAACAAAAAATTCTGCTTCTTCGCTTAGGCTATCTGGGTTAAAATCTAAAACAATGTTATTTATTAATTCATTGTCTTTGTCTGTTGCCCAATCAGTTCTTTTCTCAAGAACACTAAGCAATTCTTGCTTTTCTTCTTGATCCATGTATCTATCATCAAAAATAATCATACTGGCATTACCACCTTCTTGTTAGTATTAATCTATTATACCATTCTTCTGTTGTGAGTCCTGATTCTATGGCAATTTGCACAAACAACCTCACATTTTTCTATCTCTTTTTTGATCGCTTTCCAGGAAAAACCATCGTGTATCATCCTTGAAACATTATACTTTTTATCCCTTATGTGGTCAAAATCTAGTATTATGTGACCATTTATGCCACAGTCTACACAACCAGAAGCCTCTTTGATAGATGCTAATCTATCCTTAAACTGCTGCTTGTTGTAATGCTCTAACTCTTTGTCAGTCATTGATATTATTATACCGCCAAATATTAAGCCCCACACAGGCAATTCACCTGACTTGCGCCACGGTCTCTATCCAATGGGTAACTAATCCATCACTAAGGTCCTGTGTGGGGACATTTATATTGTACTACTTGATTTTGATTGTCTTAGGTTTTTTGTCTTCTGGAACAACACGATCTACATTAATATGTAGCATGCCATCTTTAAGGTCTGCACCAGTTACTTCCATATATTCTCCAAGGGCAAAAGATCGTGTAAACTTACGACTTGCTATACCTTTGTGAACTACTTCTGCATCTGTTACTTCTATAATCTCACCCTTAATAATTAATGTTCCATTATCTACTGAAACATCAATATGTTCCTTTGAAAATCCTGCTATTGCAATAGATATACGATATGTATCTTCATCTAGTTTTAGGATGTCATAAGGAGGATATGACTGTGAATTTACTTTGTGTGCATTGTTTAGACGGGCTAGGTCTCTATTAAAGCCAATAAAAAAGGGATCATTGAATAGATCCATTGCGAAGTTTGTTGCGTTCATGTGCATTTTATTCCCCTTTCAAGCGAATAAGTTAATTTACCCCCCATTTGGGCAGGTATTAATATTATAGCATAAGAAATGAGCAGTTTATAGACGACTGCTCAGGTCTATTAGCCACGAAGATTCAACTCCTGCTAACTTTCCCATCAAGGGAACATCCGTTGTAAAACCTTTTAAAGTCTCAAGCGGAATAGTATATATTATACTACTGTTTTACTTCTTTGCTGCTGCCTTCTTACGGGCAGGTGCCTTCTTAACTGTTGCCTTCTTAACTGCAGAATCAACTTCTGCTACATCTGGCATGCGACCAAAGGCTGTATCATTTGGATTGATTGCTCTCAATGCTACTGGTGCTAGTGCTGCCAATAGTGAGTATGCAAGTGTCTTAGGATCTGTGACCCCAGACATGTATAGTGCAAGTGCTGCACCAAGAACTGATCGTCCGTATGATGCTAGTACTGCTTTGATTTGTTCATTCATTTTATTCCTCCTAGGAAATGTGATTGGATAGTATGTAGTAGCCCAGCCACAATCCAATTATACCAGCAACTCCTGCAAAGACTGGTGGTGCAGGAACTGGTAGTTTGAATGCAGCAAACACGATGCCACATCCAAATCCTGTTAGTATAGATAGCAAAATTTCTTTCATTTCTTGTCCTCTTCTATAGGTAAGAGCATCTTTAACTGCTCGTATTCTTCTACAATTTTTTTCATTGAGTGATAATTGGGTGCCATTGATCCAATATCTCCGTACTCTTTAAAGTAATTAATTTCTGGTTCTACTTCAGAGACAAACTTTGCTACTCCATCTTGTACTGTTTCTATATATGAGTAGGCTTGATCTCTAGAATTAATCAAAAAATTTGAATATTCCTGACTATTTTTTACAGATACATCATTTTTTAGTATGTCGTTATCAATAGAGGCTTGTAATAATTTTTTAGATACTCTAGATAGTGCTCTTCTAATTTTTGCGTTGTCGTATACCAAAAACAAGAAAGAAGATATAAAAACAAAGAACATAAAAAAGTCTAACATTTTTCCTCCTATAGCCAATACTTAAGTATAGCAGTTGTAGCAAGGGTTGTCCATATAATATTAAATATTATAATTGTTGGTAGTGTTTTTACGGTTGATGTCCATATCAGTGCTAGGCTAGACACTAATGCAAAAATATATAACCACCACCACTGAATTCCAAATAAAAGACCTGGAACAATGATTGTTACTTTAGTCATAAATGCAAAAAACTCTACAGTGTTTTCTTTATTCCAATAAGATCTTTGTTTCATTTTTAATAAAACAAAAAATAAAACTTTTATTCTATTCATTAAAGCCACCCATCTTTCTAATAAAATCAGAATGATCAATAAAATAATTTGACAAAACAATTTTCTTTTTATTTATTATCTCTATTGAATCTTTTTCTGATTTAAAAATTTTATTTATTTTATCAAAGAAATCTTTTTTAAATAGTTTGTTTCCGTTCATAATAATGTAGTACGCTATTTTAGCAAAATAAGCATCATCTTTTTCTATATATTCTAAAGCGTTTAAATCTTTTATTCTTTTCTTTAGGGTTTCTGGCATAGTGTTGTTTGTGGTAAAGTTAAACCAAAAGTCTGTGTCTGTTTTATTTGTCATGTAGTGAAGGTATAGGAAGTCACGAATTTCTTCGCAATCACTTGCATATTTATCATTAAGTATTTTCTTTAATTCTTTTGGATTAAATATATCAAATTCTTTTCTAAAGACAATTTTTAAACTTTCTACAGATTGCATTATTGAGGTTGCCTCTAGTGGTTCAACAAATCCTCCAGAAAGTCCTATGGCTACTGTATTGTTGTTCCAGATAGTTTTATAATATCCTGGTTCAAAACTAAATGTTTTTGGGGATTCTATCTTATGCCCTAATTTTTCTTCAATTTCTAGGATTGCCTCATCTTCTGTTATATAGTCAGAATCAAATACGTATCCACAGCCATATCTGTGTTGCAGTGGTATCTTCCACATCCAACCATAATTCATTGCAGTAGAGTCAGTATATGGGGGTATGTTGTCTTTGTCTATATCAATAAAAAATGGAACTGCTTTTTTTGCTGGAAGGTTGTCTGAAAAACTTACCCATTCTGTATTAAAAAGTTTTTTGTTTATTATTCTAGCAAACCCAGTGCAATCAAAAACAAAATCTGAAACGATTGTAGATCCATTAATTAGTTGAATCTTTTCTATGTTTCCGTCATTGTTCTGAATAAATTTATCTACTATGGAGTCTATATGAATAACTCCACGATCTATTGCAATTTCTGATAGAAACTTGGCCAAGGCTCTTGCATCAAAATGTAAAGCATAATCATTGTATATATCAAAACCTAAAATATTGGAAACATCTTCATTTTTGGCTACGAATGGAATTTTGTTTTCATCCAAAGCCATTGCACCTGTTTTATATTTATTTTGTGATAAATTTTCTGACATGCAGAAAAGGTCAAGTATTGGTAAGTTATTTTTTGTTTTATCATTTAAATAAAGACCTTTTGTTTTTGGATTAAATTTATTAATAGCAAATCCATGGTAATAACTTTCATTTTCTTTATTAAAATTATTAAATTTAATTGCTATCTTGATTGTTGACTTTGTTTGTTTTATTAAATCTTCTATCGGTATATCTAAGTGTCGTAAAAATGAGGTAAGAGTCGGTGTTGATCCTTCTCCAGCACCCAAGATTCCTATTTCTGTACTTTCTATAACAGTAATTGAGTGCTCTGGATATCTTTTTTGTGCTGCAAGGGCAGTCAACCAACCCGCTGTTCCACCACCGACAACAACTATATTTTTCAAACTTCTTTTCCGCCTTCACGAACTAAAAGAACTATGGCTCCGTTATCTTCTAAGGCTTTCTTTACTCTTATCATATATTCTACGGCAGTAACTCTATCTTCAACTGTTAACCTCATAAATTCTGGCTCACTTGCCTTTACTGTAATAAAATTATCATTATCAATAAGGGTCAAACCAAAGTTTTTGGGTGCATGAATTGATCTAAATGCTCTTTTCATTTGATCTGTATACATTAGTCTTCCTTTGTTACTGGATCTAGCCTATCCCAGCACCCTTTCTCGCTACCTTGAAAAATTTGACCAGTCTCTCTATCAATAATAATCCATTTTTGCGGAGACTTTGTTTTTACTACTAATTCTACTGAATGATCTAACTCATTAAATATAAATGAATCTCTCATTTACGACCCCATTTAACTTTATTCCAACCACGCTCATGGAAGTAATAAAGAATTGTCTTTGTAAATACCTCAAAACTTGCGATTGCACCAGCGGTAACTGGCTCTTTAGTTATCAACCAAGATATTACAAAGGTATCTGCTGTGCCAATGACACGCCAAGTAATTGCTTTTAAGGCTGATCTTTGTTTGGATACATTCATGATGGCCACTCAATTTTGCTTGGCTTAGTGATGAAGTTCCAGACTTTAGATGCCCATCTCTTTACGTTTTTGCGTAGCGCTAATAGCATGAATGTCTGCCCCCAAATCTACTTGCTCAATCTTGTATCCAACATCACGACCATATACAATGTTGGTAATGTTAGGTAGTCTTAGTACTAATGCCCCGTCCATAAAATCATCCTTGGCAATATATTCTTTTACCTGATCAAACTTAAGAGGATCCTTTTCGCTTGTATTGTAGGTGTTACGGACTCCAAGGAGTACTTGGTCAGTTCTCTTGCCTGCCTCCTTGTAAAGGGCGTGGTGGCCCTCGTGCCAGGGCTGGTACCTACCCAGCATAAGAGTTGTAGGTGCAGACCAGTCATGTAAGTTAAACTGATTAATGATTACCGATGCCTTTTCATTTGCATCCCACTCATGGCTTATAAAAGCAATGTCATAGTTTGTTGGCATTTCAAACATCTTGTTGGTGTCTTCAAATCTTCCTTCTTCAATCGTGCTCATGAATACCAAAATGTCTGGCTTTCCAAATGCTGCACGAGTTAAATCTGTTGGGCAAACAAAATCAACAATGACTGGTGCAACGCCCTGCTTTGCAATAAGCCTTGCCATCTCTCCCATACGACGAGCCTGCTCAAGTCTATCCTCTGGTGCAAAACCTAAGTCTGAATTTACAGTTGCACGAACCTCATCTGCATTAAGGTGTATAGCGTTAATTCTTTCTTTTAAGGCCTTTGCGAGTTCGGTTTTTCCTGATCCTGGAAGGCCGATAATCTGAATAATCATACAAAAATCTCCATTTCAACTATATAAGTATACACTATTTTCTATTTAAAACTTTTTCTTTGCCAAAACATTTTTTTGTATGAGCCTGGCTGTATTGATGTTCTCTTGTCTTCTTTTTCTTTCCATGAGTCCTTGTCGTATTCCTCTTTATGTGAGTTCCAGTCTTCCCTTTTTATTGGCATAATCTGAAAAATTGGAGTACCCTTTGGTATTACTCCTTCAAAATTCTTGTTTAAATAAAAAGGAATATTGCCAAATTTTGAATGGTGGTATTGATCAAAATCAACAACACCAGAAAGAGTAGTGAAGGGCAGATCCAGCCTATTAAGAGGATGAGTAACAAGGCCACTATATCCTTCTGGTAATTGAACAGACCAAGACCTATGCCACACAAACTCAATTTTGTAAAAACTATCATTAACTTGTATATCAGAATTATCTCTTATACTAAAAAGTTGTGGAAGTCCATTACAGGATATTGTTGGCCTATCAATTCCTTTTTCTACATGAATGTCAGCCCAGGTTGTTTGTATGTATCCGTATGAAAGAGTATCTAAAAATGGTATGCAGTTTTTTACATTTAGTTGTTCATCTGGTTTGATATCTTTGTACCATTTTGGAACTAACTCTTTTGCTGAAACTGGCGGTTCAGTATTAAAGTAAACTGCCTCAGACCCTGGATAAAACTTTATGTCCACTAGTTACTTTGTTCTTCTGTTGTTAGATGTTTCCATGTGTTTCCCCAATCAACCTTGCTTTTATGGTTATTAAACTCTTTAGATATTACACCAGCCTCTAAGTAGATTCCGCCCCAAACTCCCCACTCTTTTGTAGAAACACCAACAGCAAAACACTTTTTTGCTACTGGGCATTTAGAGCAAAGTTGGTCTACAGCACTTCTTAGTGGCTCTTCTTCTTCATACTTTTCAAAAAATATGTTGGTGTCATATTCAAAACATAAAGCATTGTCTTTCCATTTATCCCTGTGCATAACTATTTAACAAATCTGTCTGGGATATCCCAGCCGTCAGAAGTCACTGTAAATCTGCGAGACAAGTACCACTTTCCATCAGAGTACTTTCCAAACTTTGAGATTCTACCTTTATCCGAAACATAGGAATGAACAACATCCCATCCATCCCAAGACAATGCCTTGTCCTTTGCAACAATTTTTTCCATTTGATCTAGTTCTGTAATCTTCATTTATATACCCCTTTTTAGTAGTTAAAAATTCCAACATCAATATTATTTAGTTTTGCTTCACCAACTAGTCTTGAAACACTTTCTTTTTCTTTTGACAAAAAAACAAGATAGTTTATATCTTTAATGTTTTCTGATATCCAGTTTGGAGCAACCTTATAGAACTTAATCTTTTTGCCCCTACTTTTCATTCCCCGCTCAGAAAGGTTTACAAACTCCATAACCATAGAGTTAACTTTTGCAGGCCCAGCAGAATATATGTAAAAGTATTCATCAGTTTCTTGCATACCAGAAAGGGCAACTCCCATTGAACGCAAAAATACGTTGTAGTCTTCAAAACTACTGGTTCCTTGTACTCCCACTATCATTGTCTAATCCCTCTCGTAATCTGTCCATAATGAACAGCATTTTATCTAATTCTACACTACTCATGCCTATTGTGTCAACTGGTTCTGCTGTTCCAGAGTCAACGCCGTCTGTAACTACTTCTGACTTGTAAAAAACGTTTTCTTTTATCCAATAGGCTAGACCGTCAACAATTACAACTCTGACATTGTTTTTTTCATGATGCTTGTATGATTGAGAGTTTTTCTTTTCTCTAGTTTTATTAGTCATTGCAGGCAAAAGTGGACTAACCAGATCAAAAATGTGGCTTTGGCTGTACCTTATATCTATTTTTTGTTCTTTACTATCGTCTTTTTTAATAAAATATATTAAAAATATTAGGACAAAAGTAGTAAAAGAGCCAATTAAATATTCCATTTTACCCCTTAACTAATTATACTACCTTTCTTTGTTAGTTATCCTTATAACCTCGTTAAGGCTCTGCCTTTCTTCCTTGTTTAAAGTATCTAAATTTTGATTGTCCATGGCTTTGTCTGTTATTGAAACCACTGGATCTTTTGACTCAAGATCTATATCTAAAAATCCTTTTTCCCACAAGTTCATCATTTCTAAATGAAAATAATGTTGTGCTGCTTTGTGTAGTTCTGGGTTTAGTTTTTCTAATTTATTTGTAAAGTTATATAACACCTCTCCAGACTCAATATCTATTCCCGTAAACTCTAATCCCCCATTAAGGATTAGTGAACTAATTATTTCGTCTTCGGCTGACATTATTTACCACTCTTTGCTCTTGCTTTTGCAAGTGCCATAAAATCTTTTACTTTGGTTTCTCCCATGTATCCCCAGGCATGTCCATCATTAATCATCTTATCATTAATAGAAACGGTATCTCCATCAAGATAAACCCAACCAAGAATACGACCATATTTTTCTGAAGAATCTATCTTCTCGGTCTTGATCACAATAGACTTAGCACCGTCGATAGCATGCTTCAAATAAGCCTTTGCTTCTAGTCCTAAAGCCTTTTCAGCCTTATCTGTTGTACGAGACTCAGGGGTATCAATACCAGCCAGTCTGACTCTTGAACTAAAAGAAATGTCAAACCCTAAATCAATATCCACATCAATGGTATCTCCATCAACTACCTTTGTTACTTTCTTTACATAATATTCAAACATTGTCTTCTCCTATTTAATATACTTGTTTGGCATAATGTCAAAAAGAAGGTGTATTCTTTCTGTTTTCCCACTGTTTATTACCCCGTGAAATCTTGCGTTGTTTATTTCCCAACAATCGCCAACTTCCATATGCTTTTTTTCCTGATCAATTAAAAATGTTGCTTCTGGATTTGTTTTAATAGCAATATGATGCCTATGTACTAAACCAAGATAGTCACCCTCATCATAATGTTGGTAAACAATCTTATCTTCAGGAAGTCTTAGGAATACCACCTTGCCTACTTTGCCATCATGCATTTCTTCATAATGATCTATAATTGGCTTAACCATTTTCCACAAGACCTCATCTTCCAGTCTAAAAGTTGGATTATATGGCATGCCTGGTTCCCAACCAATTATTTCTGAAACAAATAAAGATGTTGTCTCTCTATGAACAAAAGGTGGTGTCTGCTGACGTGTTCTATCTAACCACCACTGTTCTTCATTGTATGATGAAAGTATTTCTGCTATGCCACTTACATCGTGCTTTCCACGATATATGTATCGCCATTCTTCTTCTCGTTTTTTCTCTATAAATGTCTTCATTTTATTAAATCCTTTACCTCTTCATATATTTTAAAGGACTTGTCATAATCTGTTAATTGTGGAAGAAGTTCTTTAATTATGTGATACTCATCTAATGAGTTTATATCTCTTGGTACATGACCCATCAATAAACCAGAATTGTTCTTCTGATCTGACTCAGAAATCTCTTTAATAATATCTTCGTTGTTTATTGTATTTAAGTATTCAAGATTAATATCATTAAATATAATACGTATTACTTCATTTATATCATTTTTAATAGTTTCAAAATCAATCATTCTTGCTTTTTTATTAATCAACCACTCTTTATAAAATTCAGAGTAAACCTTTAAACAATAAATAGAAGTGTCTCTTGCATCTTTTTTAATATTAAGATCTACATTGGATTGAGCAGCAGTATAAATTATATAACTTGATACAGCATCTAAAGGATTTCTAATCATTGATACTTGATAAAAATTATTTTCTCTACTCAATCTTTGAATGTATTTGCTATGTGTATGTGAAACTACTGGATAATTATACCAATTAATCTCATTTTTAATATACGCTCTATTAAGTGCAGTAATTAAAAATGTGTTTCCAGTTCTTGGATAAGAATTAATAACAACTTCTAATGGCATCATTAAATATTATTACCTTCAGATAGTCTGTATCTTTCATCTACAACGTTATACATAAACTTCATCATTTTGTCATAGCCAACAGCATTCTCCATGATATTGTTGTAGTGGTGACTACAAAAGAAAAGTTCACCAGTGACACCAGTAACTTTTACATATGCCTGTGCTTGGCAAGCATCACATCTGTCATTTGCATCTAATATAGGATCTTCTTTTTCTGCTTTTAAAGTATTCATAGTTATATTATACATCTAATTGTTTACTCCTGTCAATACTTGATAAGACCTGATCCCAAGAAATTCCGTTACTCTCAAAATATTCTTTTATAGATCTTTCTTTATTTCTAAAGTCTTCTTTTAATATGTCATTAAAGTTGTTTTCTAAAAGAAATGCCGCTTCCTTCATTTTTTTTATAAAAATTTTTGTATCTGGATAAAATAAATGATCAGACATATATGTTGTTCCATCAAAATACTTTATTGGTTTTGAGTCTTTTGGGGTCTCATTTTGACTATCAAAATATATATCAAAATTGTCATTGCTTTTATACATAGGTCCGTAAAGCCAATCTTTTCTGTTGTTTAGATCTTTTTTATTTTTTGCATCAGTAGTCATATAAGTTTTTTCAAGTTCATAGACGTCAAACCCATTACAGAATAACTTAATTGAAAGCAGCGGATCTTCGTCTCCCCACAAATACATATAGGGATAGTCTATGGTCATAAACTCTTTACTTGCAAATATAAAATGAGGCGCAACGTTATATGAAAGGGATCTTTGTTTTATTCTGGATAATTGGTCGTGACCAACATAGTCAATTGCCCAAGGATTTTCTTTTTTAAAAACATATCTAGATTTTTTAAAATCTGATGAAAACCTATCTAAAAGAAACTGACTTATAACTGCTTTTTGATTTCCAATTTCCTCATACTCTGATATTAATTTTTCATCCCATTCATCATCAAAAGAGGTGTGACAGTCTATGCTTAATACATACTCTTCCCCATTATATAATTTTTGTAGTTGATACCGTGTTTTGCCTATCCCGTAAACAATATTTTTATCTAACAATATTATTCTTTTTTCATTTTTTATATTATCAAAATTACAGCCCTCTACACCCTGCAAAGATAAAGCAAAAGTTATTCTGTCTGGATATTTTGCTTTTAATAAACAATCTTCAACTGTTTTTTGAATAGATATGTCAAAAAGACTTGGAATCATCACAAATATTTTTTTCATAAAACTATTTTCTATTATCTGTTACATAAAATCCAGAGCCATTAAATGTTGAAACTACAGGAGTATAGACACGAACAAGTTTAGAGTTGCAGTGCTCGCAATTGTATCCTGGATCTTGCTCTGACATAGATCTTTGCTTCTCGTACCTTTTAGCACAAGGCATGCAGTCATACATGTATGTTGGCATTATCTATCCTTAATCTCTGGGTGATCTAAATGTATTTGTGTATGATTGACTGCTCCCTGCAAATTTCCAATTGGTATAAAAAATTCATGATTTATTCTTTTATACTCATTCTTTTCTTTTGGAAGTTCTGCATCAAAATATATTGCATTCACTGGGCAGACTGGCTCGCAGGCACCACAGTCAATACACTCATCTTGATTGATATAGAGCATTCTTCCACCCTCATAGATACAGTCTACAGGGCACTCAGCAATACAGGATCTATCCTTAATGTCTACGCAGGCATCTGTTATTACATATGCCATTATTTACTTCTTCTTTTTTGCTTTTACTGTCCATATAGGAGCATTAAGGGCATCTCCGCCCCATTCATAACCAAGTAATTTAACTACTGCTCTAATTATTTTAATACGCATTATTTAATTCCCTTTCCAAACTTAGCCCATACTCTTTCGTGAAGAAAGTATCCAAGTGCTTCCCACCCAATGTAAATAAGGGCTCCAAGGCTTGCATATTCCCATTCACCAGTAAACAAATAAATTACTCCAGCAACACCTACTAGGTGAAAAATTTCCCAACTTGCTGTCTTAAGCAGTGTTCTCTTTGTTGATTCCATTTACTTGGCCTTCTTTACTACTGTCTTTGGTGCAGCAGATGTTGCAACTGTGGTTGCTACCTTATTCAATAGTGGAGCATTCTCTTCTCCAGCATAAACTGGACGACCCCAACCAACTACAGCATTAACCAACTTCTTCTTATTGTTCTTTACATAACCACGAGTCTTTTCAACGCACATTCCTCCGTTGCGCTGATCTCCTTTTGCAGTTCCTGATGTATTTCCTTCAATAACTTGAATAGTTCCATCTCCATTGTTCTTAATACAAAGACCAACATGTGAAATACGATTTACGCCATCTTCTGGGAAATCAAAATAGATCCAGTCTCCTGGCATTGGATCATCGTTACGAGCATCTGACCAACGGCCTTCCTTCTTAAACTGATCTGATGCTGCTACTGTTGATGCAGACTTTGGAAACTTTGAAACTCCCGCAGTAAATGCACACCAAGAAACGAATGATTGGCACCATGGCTGGAAGTTAACCTTCATCCATGCACCGTACTTTGTTTCATTATCCTTTGGGCCTTCAATTGTGCCCACTTCCTTCTTTGCAACCTCAATGATTGCATTCAATGAACCTTTTGTACTCATATTACTTATCTCTCTCTACTAGTGCTGTAACACCCTTTTTTTGATGAATATCCTTGTCATTGTCATCTGGAACTTCGTTCCATGGTGGCTCTGGAAGGTCTTTTTTATACATAGAGTAAATATAGAATTCGTCAAATAGATACCTTCTCTGTCTTTGAAATTTAGTAAAGATTTCTTGATCTCTAAAGTACTGACCAAATTCGTATTTTTTCATCAACTCTGGATCTCTTTCATGAAATTTTACTGCCTCATTTCTAACTGACCAATGGTTTTTATTTATTAAATGAAAAAATAAAGCCTGATAATATTCATTTGGATCATCATTATTCCATGAAGGTCTATAGTGATAATCAAATTGTGGCTGACAAATAATTGCTTGATTTGGCTTAGTTACAAAATTTTCATATCTTGCAACAAATCCCCAGTCCCTATTTCCACCTATGTGCAAGTCAACCATATAAGGTCCTGGAGCCCAATCTACGTGCAATGGTAACTTTGGAATTCGTTTTTCTGATGTTATTTGATGATGAGCATACATGTGATATCCGTAATGAATATCTTCTTTTTCAAGAAGTTTTCTTACTTTATCCACAGCGTATTCAATAAATTTTTTAGGTATTTCAACACCCTGCTCCCACTTATTCATCTGATTAGAAAAATCAATTTCTTCTAATTTATTGTTTGTAACTATGTCAACTAATTCTAAAAACATATCTTCTGGATAAAAATTATCAACTATAAATGGATCAAAAAGTTTTATGCTTCCATTATCTAGAAGAATGTTTTCCATTTCTACGTATAACTCTTTATCAATATACATCCAGTTAATTTTATCTATATCCCCTGGATAATTTTGTAATAATGGATGTCCTACAAGTTCTTTCCTTGTAACCCTTAGAATTTGGTCTTTTATTGTGTCAGGATCTATTGATTCACTTTTCATATTTACATTATACCTTTGTTTTGTAACCCCTAGGGCAAACAGGTTTAACTGCAATCACTTTCTTCGTCAGTTTTCCTTTTACGCAGGTGATGGTTGTTCTCTTAATTATAGCAGACTTTACTTCCGCTTCCTGTTTTTCCTTTAGTTCTAAGGCTACTTTTGCCTCTGCCTCCTGCTTAGCCTTTAGTTCTGCAGCAGCCTTGGCTTCTGCTTCTTGCTTGGCTTTGAGCACTTCTGCAGCCTTGGCTTCTGCCTCTTGCTTGGCTTTGAGATCCGCCTCTAAAAGTAAACGTGATTGAGACTCTCCAAAATTAATTGCTCTAGACATTAGTTCTGAATGATTTGCAATAATTATGTGTGAGGCAATGTTTCTGAATTTAAAGTTAGGATCTAGTTTTTCGTTCTCATAGTTTGGGTTGTCTGGGCAGTCCCATCCAGTTGAGTGAGATCCAGGACCAACAAGATACTCTTCCCCATTTATTTCTATTACTGCTGGAGAGCCTGAAGTTCCTCCACCACCACAAACAGGAATTTTCATTAAAATCATTTTTGGGAAACCTACTTGGTGTGCATACGATTTTGGTAGGACTTCAGTTGCAAATTTATATGTAAACTTTTTTGGAAACAGATACTCTGACAAGTTATATCTTTGAGAATTAGGCAGTTGGAAATATGCGCTGGATTGAGCAAATGAATTTAGTCCATAGCCGTAAACTGATACTGACAAATTATTGTTAATTGCATACTGAATCTGCTCTAAACTAGCAACCTTATGCTTTACTGAACTTACTATTGGATTTTCAAGTACCAAAAATGCAATATCGTCTTGTGATTCTACCTTCCCTACTGGAAAAAGATCTGAATTTCCAATTGATTCTGGATGCAAGATGTTGATTACTTTTACACGCTTTGCTGATCTATCGTTAGCATTTTTCCCTGGTTCTTGTATGTAAATTGGATTTTTATTACGACCAAATTCATACTTTAGATTTCCATAAATTCCCCAAATACAATGTGCTGCTGTTACAACTACATAAGGGTGAATGGGTTCTGAAGTGCACCCCATAACTTGAAAATCATCATCTGGAGATGGATTTGATTTAGAGCGGATGGGTGACGCAAATGTATTTCCTGTGGAATTTGTAAACTCTTGAGTAATCTTCCATTCATTTGCAGTAGATTTTTCAATTAAAACAATATTTAAAAAAGATATGCACAAAACAAAAATAAGTTTTTTCAATTTTATTCCTTAATTTTAAATACTACCTGGCAAGGATCTCCGCCATCTTCCCACTCTTGCTGTTCTTCTGGAGTCATGTACGGATCTCCATCATGGGTGTTACAGAATGGTTCTGTAATCCACCCTCTATCTATACCGTTTTCCAACCATATAGTAAACTCATCGTGATCTATTTCTTCTAACATATATAAAGTATACTCCTAAATACTTACTACGTCAACTGGACCCATGCATGAGGGATTAAATTTAATAGCAGCATTAACTGCTTGGACTACTCTATTCCTTGCATTTTTTTGTTTATCTGTTGCATATAAAACCCCATAGGCATACTCTGCTCCTGACCCCATAGCAAGATAGGGAAGTGTGTATTTAGATAAGGACATGTCAGCAGAACTATGCTCATAGATATTTCCACGAACTGCAATAATCAAACCAAGGTCTCCGTCTTTAGATGTATCAACCCAGAACTCGTTGTAAAATTCTTTTAGTTCTTTAATAAATTTTGTTTGCATGTGCTTATCAGTATCTTTTAATACTGGGGCTGATGGCCTAAAGTTATAGCGGATTCTTTCTCCGTCCATTGATCCAGCGTAACCAATAAGGTACGGACCTATCTTCCAAACTTTTGGTGCATCAAGTGCTAGAATGGTACCATCATCTGATGCTCCACGATCTCCTGCCATGTAAATTTTATCTTCATGTCGTACAACTGCAATACAAGTCATGGCATAAAGCCCTCTCCAGATAGGTAATACTTAAGTATACCATTGCCCAGAGAGGGCTGTCAACTATGGGTGATAATGACTAATTAGCCTTTTTATCTACCGTTCTAAAGGCGTCATTTATTTCTGATAATGATAGCCTTCCATCGTCCAAAAAAGCCCTTGCCAGTCTTTCAATAACTGTTGCTACACCTAGGAGTCCTGCAAGCATTACTGCCTGTCCAGTTTCAATTCCTACTACGGCTCCTGCTCCCAAGACTGATAGTCCTGATGCTGCGAATACCGCAAGAATTCTCATTAAGATATTTGTTATTGCTTTCTGTGGGTGATCGTTCTTTGGGGGTTCTACTATTTTTTTAGTTGCCATTTTATTTCTCCTTTCTTAGCGGGATTGTAATTAGCCAGATAATTGTTGTTGCCATTACAGCAATACCAACAATGTCTCTTGCTGATCCCGTCAAAGTTAGCCATGCAATAAAGAAGCCCAGGAGGGTGAATGCTTGTGCAATTAATTCCATACCTGCGTCTTTAAACCATTTAGTTAATCCCTTTAGCATTTTGCCTACCAGGTTTATGGCCTTATTGATTATTTTCATTTGTTCCTCCTTATCATTGCCCCTGCAATTTGTGATGCAATGACCACTGGGACAATTACTTCTTGCGCTTTCTCTCTCTGATCATCTGTCATATCCATACCTAATTCAGAGAAATTAGATAGGAGTTCTGTAACATCCACTTCAAATACTGCTGCAAGTGGGTCCTCAAGGAATGCTTCTGTTTGTACTTCTGTTGTTGCATCTGCTAATGTAAATGGCATTGGGGTATCTCCTGCGTCCCCTGCTCTTTCTGCAAACTCAACAAATGCTGATGCTACTGCAGGATTTGATTTCATTGCTTCTGCCACCTTTGCAACTTCTGCTGCAGAAATACCAAGGCCTTTTGCAACCTCTGATTTTGCCTCTTGTGTTAAAGACTTAAGTGTTTGACTTACTGCTGCTGTTTGCTCTACAGAAAGTTTAACTAACTTATTATCCTTGCTTGTAAGGTTTGCAATAACACCAGATAAATCTTCTGCATTTCCTGTACCTTTTTGTGGAATAAGTGCTGCTAATACTTCATTTTTGATTACTGGATCAACATTTTCTGCTGGCTTAAAGTCTGGTCTTGGCAATGGCTTAGGTTCTGGAGAAGGCTCTACAGGAGGCCCTGGAGTGGGCTCTGGCTTTGGTTCAGGGCTTGGGGCAGGTGTAGGCTTAGGCTCTTCTGGCTTTGGCCTATCAGTAGGCTCTGGCTTAGGACCTGGAGGTGTTGGTTTTGGATCTGGGTTTTCACTTGGTGGAGTTGGTTTAGGCTCTGGCTTATCTGTTGGCGGAGTTGGCTTTGGTTCTGGCTTATCTGTTGGTGGTGGGGAAGGCTTTGGCTTTTCTGGTTCAACAGTTGGCTTTGGAGATGGCTCTGGCTTAGGCTGGTTTGCTGCAGCATTGGCTGCTGCTTGAGCAATTGCTCTTTGAATTTCTCTTTGTGACTGCTCATCATAGTAACGCCATGCGTTATCAATGTAGTTGTTAAGATAATTAATTGCTTGATTATATGCGCTAATAGCATTGTTTTTATTTTGGAGTGCCGTTGCAACATTTAAAACTGAGTTGTTATATTCATTTGTTTTATTAGTTAAGGTTTGATTGTAACCATTTAATGTTGAGACTGCTTGGTTATAAATATTTAATTTATCATTGTATACATTCTGTGCTGAGTTTTTTGCAGAAAGGGCGTTGTTGTAGGCATTGGTTTGTTCTTGTGTTGCTACAGATCCATGGGACAATGTGTTTAAACTACAACTAAAATTTTCTCCCCACACTCTTGGATTTCCAGCATAGTCGCAACCTACACCAGTCCAACCTAAACTTCCAGATGAATCATATGGTATTCCCCAGCCAAGGTGATAAGATCCTACTCCCCCACCGTTATACCACCAAATTTCTACATCAAATGTTTTATCTGTAGTTACATTATATATTGGAGAGTATTGACTCCAAGTTGCTCCTTGCTCTACCCAGTTGTCAATGGCCAATGCTCCGTCAATATACATCCTAAAACCATCGTCTGTATAACCTGCAAATTTTGTTGATGTAAACCATGAAGGTACTGTTATTTGTCCAGTAAATTTAACTATAAAGTTTTCATATCTATTACCACACACTGGACGCTGCATAGAGTTTTCACCATATTCCCCAAATATTCCACTACATAAGAATTGGTCTGTGGCTGCTTGACCATTTACCCTGATCAGGCTATAAACATCATATCTTAAACCAGGTCCTGATGAATTGTTATTGTTTAATGCTTGCTGAGCAGTTGATAAATTAATATTGGCTACACCAAGAGCATCGTAGGCATTATTTTTATTAGTTAGGGCAGTGGCTACTGTAACAGTTTGTCCGTCTACTGCTGATTGGGCTAAGTCTTTTTCTTCAAGTGCCGTTGCTTTTAGATCAAGGGAGTTGTCATATAGGTCAGAGGTTTGAGACTGAGTTGATTGTGCAGATACCGCAAGGGTGTACTTATCTTCTGCCTCTTCAATTAGGGATATAAATTTATCTTTGTAACCAAGGTCGTCAATGCTATCGTTAAGATCTTGTATTTCTTGTGCTGCAACTGTGAGGGGGTCATCAGAGTGTGCACCTTCTGGGGACATAAGAAGCCAGCCAAATGCTAATAGTGTGGCTGCTGCTATTCGTATTAGTTTTTTAATTGCCTTTCCCCCTTGCAGACTGATGTCTGATAGGATGATTATACCATTTTATTGCACAAAAAAGGGGCTACCGTAATTGGTAACCCCTTAAATGTTGGACTAATTACTTAACTAGAGTAACCTTTGCCTTTGGATTCTTTGCATTCCACTTCTTTGCAAGTGCATTGAAAGCATCCTTGATTGACTTAACTGCTGCTGCATTATCTGCAGTCAACTTTGCAATCTGTGCATCCTTAGCAACTACAACTGCATCGTGTGCAGTCTTTGCATCAGCAAGTGCCTTTGCAGAAGCAGCCTTCTCAGCAGCAATTAGAGCAGTGTGCTCTGCTGTTGCCTTAACAAGTGCAGCATCTGAAGCAGCCTTTGCAGCAAGTGCTGCATCCTTTGCTGCTACCTGTGCAGAAAGTTCTGTTGCTAGATCACGAACTGCGATCTCTGCAAATGGTGCAAGTGTTGGAGCAGTCAAACCAACTACTGCTGCTGCAACTGCATCTGTTGATGTTGTTGGAGCAAATGTAATTAGTGATCGTGTTCCAGTTGTTGGAAGTGTTGCAGTAAACTTTGCAACTCCAAAATCTGAAAGTGTAGCGCCAGTTGTTACTGTTGCTGTATCCATAACTGCTGTTGAAGCAAATACGGTTGCAGTAATTGACTTACCAGATACCTTGTTTCCAAATGCGTCTGTTGCAGTTACTGTGATGTCCTGCTTTGTTCCAGCAGCGCCTGATGCAGGTGCTGATAGTGTAAGGTTATTAATCTTGCCAGCAGTTCCCTGTACATAGTATGTAAATGTAGTTCCCTGATTGGTAACTGTTACTGTTCCAATTGCTGTGGTCTTTGTGTATACCCAGAATGTTGCAGTTGTTCCTGTACCAGTTGCAATTGTCAAGGTTGAAGAACCTGAAGATGCTCCTACTGGTGCAGCAGATGTGTGTAGTGCAGACACGATTGTTGCGTTTGTTGCTACTACAGAAACAGTTGTTCCTGTGTCAACAGTTGCGACGAACTTAAGTGCGTCAGCAGCGTCAACTGAGTTGTCTGCTGGGACTGGCAATGATGCAGGCGTTGAGATCGAAGATGCTGTAGTGTTTGCTACAGTGTCTAGTGATACAGCGACTGACATTACAGCAGCACTTGCAGGTGTTGCTACGATTGTGCCCAAAGTCATGGCTGCAACCATGGCTAGTGCGATTTTCTTAAATGAGTTCATTTAATTTATTCCTTTTCTTTTATAATAGATTGAATCTATCCAAATAATCTTTTACATCATCTGGCATAGGCTTTAATTGTATCACGTTTCCTGGCTGCGAGTCAAGTCCTGATCTAGGTCTATCCCTAAATGTATGAATCTCAACCTCCTCATCCATATTTTTTGGGGTATGTGATATTGCCCCAAATATTGCTCCACACACAGCATCCGCTAAGTCCTTAGAGGATTTTCTTGGGTGGTCAACTCTGTTATTTTTCATAATCTTTAACTCTGTTAACTCTTGAAAGAGAAGTTCTATTGCAGGCATTACCAGTCTCTCCTCGTACATTAACATTGCCATATCCTCGTAATGCTTTTTTGCAACAGAGACAGTCTCAGTTCTCATTCCTACTTGCTTTAATTCGTTTTGAATATCAAAAGACTGCCAACGGTCAAAGGAAACCATTCCAATATCAAACCCTTGTCTTCTTAAGTTTTGAATCCATAACTTTACCTCTGAAAGGTTTACTGGGCCTTCTGTCTTTGGCTCCCAATAGACTACTGCATCTACAATTACTACTGGTGCCACTTGCTGATAATCTTTAATTACCTGAATATTTACCCATTTTTCTACGTGGGCGATTGCAATTGCACACTTGTCATGTTTTTGTGCTAAGTCGGCATGCACATAATATTTTTTTGTTGGGTCTGGTTTAAATGTTTCATCAAATCTTTTGTGTGAATCTATTGGGTTTCTTGTAGTCATGCATGCTCTTACTTTTTCTGTTTGTTTAAAGAATGCATCTGTAGAGTAAGTTGGAACACAGGCAAATCTCTGCATTGCATCTCCAAGATCTGTATAAAATGCTAACTTAAAATCATCAATTTTTCTTGTCGGATTAACTACCCAGGTTGGACGCTTCAGGGCAAATACACCTGGATACTTATAAGAAATTATATTCTCTTCATCCCAGTTAATTATCAACTTGTTCCCATCGGAATCTTCTGGTAAATCTTCATTCATTATAAAAGTGTGTTCTTTAGATACTACTTCTTTTTCCATAATAACTGCATCGTATCTTTGTGAAATAAAGTCTCCTGGAAAACGGGGGAATGAAAGCAAAGCAACTTTGCCAAGATCAGGGAAACGAGAATCTACAGAGGCACGGAAGGCTTTGTAGATATTGTCTGCAGTCTTTCCTTGATCATTTCCTGTGCCAACCTCTTGTGCAAAACCAGAAATTTCATCGAGTACTGCAAGTATAAGGTTCAAACCTTCGTGTGATTCTCTTTCTGAGTGACCAGAGTAAACAGTAATAGCATTATCAAACTCAATGCTTTCTGCTTTTGGATTATACTTTCCAGCAAACCATGGAGATTTTTCTATCTTTGTTTTAAAACCTTTAAAGAAAACATTTTTTGCTTGTTGTGCGTTAATAGCAACGTTAATTAGGTCAATAGCATCTCCAGATGGCTTACCAAAATATCTTGCAGGGTCTTTAAGGCACAGAAGTTTATATACAATATATGCACATGCTACTGTTGATACGAAGTCTTTTCCAGATCCCTTGCCAAGTTGCAGGATAATCTCATTCTTAGTGTATTTTTTATAATATCTTCTGCCCTCTTCATCACCAAGAAGATCGATCAAGTCCTCTTGTTTATATATTTGGCTCATTGCTTCAACAATGTCATACTGTATTTGTGATAGCGGTGGCTGACCTAAGAAATTTTCACCTTCAACAAATGTTCTTGCATCGACAGGGGTTTCTCTAAAGTTATTGTCTTTGAGTACCTCTAAGAATTCATCATACATCTGCGATTACCGTTATAACTTCATTCTCTTTTGATATCATGGACAATTTACGCATAATTAAATCACGAACTTCTGGATGTGATGAGGCTATATCTCTAAGTATCCCAACAAGAACTTCTTGTCTATTTTCAATTTCTAGCATTTCATCTGCAAGTTCTTTGTTCTCAAGTAGTCCAGCCTTTTGCAGCATGTCAATACGCTTAGACTCAATATCCATAACAAGTTTAATAGCAGCAGTTTTAGCACTAAGGTTATTTGTCATTGATGCTTCATCAATAACCTCGTAGGACTTTGATATAAGTTTGCTGTAGTGTGCGTCTGCTCCAGATAAAGCCTCTTTTGCACGAGCACGGATCATCGCATTGTTGGATGCACTAACCTTCCACTCATCAATATATGCGACAACCCTTTGTCTTGGAATGTCTAGTTGTTTTGAAATTACTGTTGGGTCACTACCTTTTAAGTATTCTTCAACAACATTATTTACTTGATCAAGGTGCTTTACTAGGTCTTCTTCAGTTGACATTATTTAACTCCCGTGCAATTTTTAGCAAGATTAAATAGCCAATCAGGTCATCAATATCGTTGTCACCAACAAAGGATCCACCTCTTGAAATCCTAGAAAGTTTATCATCAATGCGAACATGTAGTTGTTCAACATTGTCAGAGGTAGCAAAAATTCTAACGGGGTTAAGCGCTGAATCTCCATAAGACTTGTTTTTTGCAATAAGCATTGACTTTATCTCATCACAGACCTGGCCAATAGTAAACTGTGTTTCTTCACTCATAGTTTTCCTCTTCATCAAGTTCCCAATCAAACGTTTCTGGAATTCCTTTTAGTAAAGCAAATGCAAAACTAAAACCAACTGCACCTGCTACAGCAAGTGCTACCAATGCTTTTTCAATTTTATTCATCGTTTCGACTTCCTTAATCCAAACTTAGCAAGATAAACATAGATTGTTTCTACGCTCACTCCACACTCTTTAGCAATATCTTGAGGAGTTTTTTTATCAACAAGGAATCGCTTCTTGAGCCACAACTCACTAGAATATAGTTTTGTAGCCATTATATTGTTATTTTCCAGTTCATAGTCTTTGGGCCTTCATCTATTAATTTAAACATGTGGTCCTCATATTGTTTTTTTAGTTGTGCATAAAGTTGTGGACTAACTTCTTTTAGTTTGTCTGTAATTGAGTATAACATCTCTCCAGTGTTATTGTCAATACTATATATCTCTAATGCATTCTGTAAGAGTAAATGACTTATCATTTCTTCTGTTTTAATGTTCATACTATTCAAACGCCTTCTCTAAGTTTCCAATTGCCCAATGGCCTATTCCACAAGCATCTGCAACATCGTTATCAGTAATGGTTCTATCATAGATAGTATTAATAAATTTTATAGTTCTTTCTTTTCTAAGGTTTCTTTCATATGATTTATACCAAGAAACAGACTTTCCAGGATTCTGAGATCTAATAAATAACTGTTCATCTTTTGATATTTTTTTGTTTCCCATATAGTTTTGCCACGTAATAGGAGATACTCTACCAATCATAGTTGTTCCTGATTGACCTGCTGACCCAAGAATTGCACCCTGCACTAACGCAAGGTCTGCAGCAGTCTTAGGACTATTCATAAATACAGTGTGCTCAATAACAATTGCTTCAAATCCATTATAGATATCAAAGAAAGACTTTACTTTTTTCCCAGCATCCATAACCTTCTCATATGTATTACTTCCTTCAAAGTTAATCTTGCCAACAGACTGTAGTGCTTTTTCTTTTGTATCAAACAAAGCAAAAGCAAGGCTATTAGTACTAGCGTCTATAGCACAAATGGTTGTTGGATTGATGTTGTATCCCCATTTATTTTTTACCATTGCTCTTGCTCCTTATTTCTTTTAATGCTTTTTCAACACTTGATGGATTTATGTTACAAGAAGCACAGATAACGTCATCGTTATATATTGAAAGACTTACATTACATTGCTTGCAAAGCCTAGTCTTTCCTTTTCTTTTTTGTCTTCTTGTAACTACATACCTTTGTGCAATTTTTTGTTTTGTTGCTTCTTCCCTACAATTGGGAGAGCAATAAATCTGATAACTTATATCAGTAGTAAATTGAGTATCACACCAACTACAGTGTTTCATCTAACGGCTCCAAAGACTTTAATTTAAAGTCTCCCTTACCAGCATCTGCACAAGCCTTTTTAATAGGACATGATTTGCAAATTTTTGAATTTGAGCGATAGTTCTTTTCAGGAAGGGTTCTATCGACCCAAGCCTTACGAACTGATCTCATCCATTCAAACGTCTGGTCTACCCACCGACGATAATAATCATTTACTTCTACTGGAAGTATAAGCAACTCGTGGTTGTTCTTATTTTCATAAATAAGAACTGCCTTTGCTTTCTTAAGAATCTTCATATAGATTAACAACTGAACAAGGTGACCACTCTTAGGCTTGTTATGTGCCTTGCGATACTCAAAACCTTCATTCATCATTGTTTTAATTTCGCCAAGGAGTTCTTCTCCCTGCCAATTAACCATAACATCTCCATAGCCAAAGATTGGTGGATCGTTATTTGTAATCTTAAATTCAGAATCCACAAGGAAGTCTGGAACATTTTTCATTGCTTCTTGAATTCTTTCGTGAGATTTAGTTCCAGCGGTCATATTGGCTGCGCTATATGGTGTTGCATCATCTTCAAACATCTGTCCGTCAAAAGCAAGGTACCAATATCTTGGACACTCTCCATGCCCGTAGGCAATTGTAGATGGTGCAAAAGTCTTCTTCTGTGTCTGCTTGTCAATACGATTAACAGTATAACCAGACTGAATTTTTTCAGTCAAACCAGCAACATCTATTGCGTGTACTGGTGGTTTTTCCTGCTTAACCATAATCTGCTGTAATAAACTTTTTGTCATTTTTTATGCTCGTTTCTATTAGTATAAGTATAGCAGATTATCGGGTTATGTACTTTAGTGCAGACACCAAGTTATTTAACGACTCTGCTGCCGTATAATAAAGATTCTTCTTTCCACGATCTGACTTATCAACATTGGCCATCCAGGTTGCCTTAAAGGCCATCTTTGCTGCAATTGCCTGAAGCCTTACAATCTCTATGTGAGCCACATTCAAAGGAATATCTGGCTTTATAATAATCTTAGCAATAAAGGTCAAGGCAGTTGTTAATTCCTCATCCTGCATATAGTCTGCAATCTCTGCCAAACCATTAACCATCTCTATCGTTGTTTGTTGTTGTTCCATTATTCCTCCACTAGATCTTCTAATATGCTCATCTCAATTATAGCAAGTCTTACTTTGGAGTTACCTTCGCCCATTACGACTACTATGGCTGGGTCCTTCCCATTCTTCATGGCATCGGTAGTAGCCTTTGCCCAAACCTCTTTATTTAATGTAAAAGACTTTCCAACTTCTTTAAAGTCTACAACAAAGTTATTCCAGGAAGCATCTCCCTTTTGTGTATTTCGACCAGAGTTCTTGTGCTGCTTAGCACCAATCCTTTTAGACTCACTCTTCTCCGTCATCAAAATCCTTCTTTTTTCTTCGTCCAAGATATACTGTTGTTAAATGTTTTTCTTTGCACATCCAAGTTAATGTTTTTGTTTCAGCATAACATCTTAATGTTGGTACTATAGTTTTGCATGTATGACAAACCCACTGACCATGATAAACAGTATAACTAGCCATTTAGTTTTGACTTAATTGATTCTTGCAAGTCAAGATCCTCTCTAACACGATTAACGAATGCTTCTTTACCCTGGACTTTTGAGCCGTCTGGAAGGATGTACCAAGCACCTGTGCGTTCTACAATGCCGTTTAGTTCAGCAGTAGTAACCAGGTCACCGATGGTATCAAGACCAATATCGTCACCTCTAAAATAAAAATCATACTCACCAGACTGGAACCCTGGAGAGGTTTTGGAGAACTGTAGTTCCCATCGAATAGTTCTTCCAATTTTTTCTTCAATTAATTTATCTCCTACCTTAATCTTTCCTTTAATCGCTTGATTGTCTGATTCGGAACTAAATAGTTTAACAATGCAAGAAGAATAAAACTTAGTAGCCTGACCACCAGAAGGCTGCTGGCTAGTATACATAGCGTTAATATTATTGCGAGACTGACTAATGAGAACAAGAAGAGTAGGCTTAACTTTGTTGTTAGCATAATTAAGCATTTTCCATGCGTTGCTAAAGTCACGGGACTCTGCTCCAATCTGCTTAGTATTTTCTAGTGCTTTCATTTCATCTGTATCTTTTTCAAAATAGATTGCTGGAAGCATTGATGTAATAGAGTCTACCACGATTAGATCAACTCCTGCATTCATTAATCCGACGCCTACGTCTACCATGTCACTAATAGTTCTTGCTTGTGAGTAGATTAGTTTTTCTGGATCTACCCCAAGAGTTCTAGCCCAGTCTTCTGAGTATGACATTTCTGAGTCAATCCATGCACAGAGTTTGCCCTCTGCCTGAGCCAGAGCAATCATCTGAAGGCACATAGAGGACTTTGCAGAGGACTTTGAGCCCCAGATAAGAACTTGTCTACCATAAGGAAGACCCCCACCCAGGGCACGGTTTAATCCATAACTAGGGGTAGGCTGGTACTCGTAGTTAACCCCTACTCCACTACCTAATTTTTTTCTCAACTTAGGATCGAGTTGTGCTAATGCTTCTTCTATACTAACCGACATGTACATCCTCCAATGTGACTGTTCCGTCTTTTGTTTTTCCAAAATCAAACTTGTAAGATTTTCCTTCTTCAATATTCATATACGCTTTTGCAAAGGATGTAGGGAATACTGTAATAGAATGCAGGTCTCTACCTGTGTCTGCAAGTGTAAGAGATGCCATCTTCTTTCCAGTCTTTGTAATCCTTGGTTTAAATGAAACAACAAACATTTCATCATCCTTATACGGCAACTGCTTATAACTTAAGAACTTTACAAGAGCATGTGATGATTCTTTTATTTCATCTGAAGGTATGAAAGAAACAATCCTGTTATCATTACACAAGACAAGATAAGAACGACCCGTCTCAATAGTTGTATTTTCATCGTCAAATATACCGACACTGCCAGTTTTGTCCAAAACTTCAACTCTTGACCATCCTGTTCCTCGCTTAATTGATTTTACCATACCCATAAATATGTATGATCCTTTTTCTTCAAAGTCAACAATATCCTGAATGAAAGCATAGTAATGAGAAGGTATTGTGATATTAAACTCTGGAAGGTTTAAGTACTCATATAGATTCTCTTTAATCTCCTGATCATTTCTAGGATTATCATTAAAGGTTGCTGCGCCAGTTACTCTTAGCGCTTGTAGTGCACGGCTGTTTACTCCGTTACCCTTGGTAAATGTAAACTCTTCAAGTTCTTTGTATGAATTAAATGGTCGTGCTGATATGTATCGTTCACCAATTTTGTCAGATATGAACTTGATAGCACTGAGTCCAAACCGAATGCCTTTACCCTCAATTTTAAAATCGATATCCGAATCGTTAATGTGAGGTAACTTAACGCTAATGCCCATTCTTTTTGCTTCAATAAGATATTCAGTTCTAGCATCTTTGTCCTTTTCATTTTTTAAGACTGAGTACATAAACTCAAGTGGGTAATAATACTTTAGCCATGCTGTCCAATATGACAGAGTTGAATATGCTACTGCGTGAGACTTATTAAACGAGTACCCTGCGTGAGCCTCAAAGTCATGCCATAGATCACGAGCAGCGTTAGGAGAAATAAACTTAGATGCACCTTCTACGAACTTCTCTTTAAACTGATCAAATTCTTTAGCATCTTTTTTCTTTCCAATGATCTTTCTAACCTTATCTGCTTCCGACATGGACATACCGCCAAGGTGTACGCATGCTTGCATAACTTGTTCCTGGTAAAGAATACAGCCATAAGTGTCCTCCGTAAATTCTTTTAACACTTGGTGTGTGTAAGATATATTTTGACGACCATGTTTACGATCAACATAATCTTTTCCAATAGTGTTCATTGCTCCTGGACGAACAAGAGCATTTGATGCTGCAAGTTCGTTTAAGTTTTTAACGCCCATCTTAACAATAAGGTTTGTATATGGTGCTGCTTCACACTGGAACACACCTTTTGTGTATCCATCAGATAGCATCTGATAAACATTTGCATCGTCCATCTTAATCTTAAGAAGGTCAATCTTTTTTCCATCTCGTTCTTTAATTATATCAATTGTGTTCTTAAGAACTGACAAAGTTTTAAGACCCAAAGCATCAATCTTAATTAGGCCAATTCTTTCAGCCTCTTCCATGTCAACACCAACTACTGGGATTCTTTCATCGGAGCCAGTAGAAGATCTTGTTTCAAGTGGTGCAAATCTAAAGATTGGTTCTTTGCTTGTTACCACACCTGCTGCGTGAATTCCTGTACCACGAATGCGACCACGAAGTTGTTCTCCATAGATCTCTACTTCTGGATACTTCTCACGAAATTCTCTGGTTGATTTTGAAGTACAGTAATCGTCCCATGAATCTACTGTCTTTAAAACCTTGTTAACATCTGATAGCGGAATGTTAAGGACTCTTGAAACATCTCTAACAATTCCCTTTCCTGTAAACTCAAGGAAGGTAGCAATAGATGCAACATGTCGATACTGTCTAACAAGATAATCTTTTACTTCTTCACGACGGGTATCTTGAATATCTGTATCAATATCAGGAAAGTCGTTACGATCTGGATTAATAAAACGAAAGAACAAAAGTTTATGCTCAATAGGGTCAATGTCTGTAATCTTTAGTGCATAGCAGACAAGCGAGCCAGCAGAAGATCCACGGCCTGGACCGACCATAATGTCTTCTTTCTTTGCCCAGTTGATCATGTTGCTTACAACAAGGAAGTATGGGGCAAACTTTTTATCTTTAATAATCTGCAACTCTTCTTCAAGTCTATCAAGATACTCTTGGTTTTCTGACAGGCCTCTTTCCATAAGACCAGCAAGGGATAACTCCTTTAACTCTTTATCTGGATTCTTGTATTGTGCTGGTAGAAGATCTAGTCCTTCTTGAATTCCATAGTCCCCCACTTTTTCTGCAATATCTAAAGTGTTTGAATAAATGTCTGGACGATCAATGCCTTGAGCCTCCATTGCAGATTTCATCTCTTCATATGAAAGTAGATGAATGTCAAATTTATTAAATGTAATCTGTCGATCTTCGCCATAAAGATAGTCTAAACGCTTCATCATGTCTGTTTGCTTTTTTGACTTTTCAAATGTATGCTCTTTGTCAATCTTTACATGTGTATTAAGAAGTAATTTAAATTCTTGAATTTCTTTTTGATCTGTGTGGCTGTGATGGCAGTCTGGTGTTACAACAACCTTTACTTCATACTCATCTGCCAAGGCAATCAACTGCTTGTTTATTTCTGCAGTATTATGTGGCATTACCTCAACATAGTAGTCATCATTAAATACACGCTTAAACCATGCAATATAATCTTTTGCTATAGCAAATTCGTTATTTTCAAGTGCCTTAACTAATACGCTACTTGGGCATGCAGATGTTACAATAATGCCTTCAGAATATTTTTCAAGTATTTCAAAGTCAAACCTTGGCTTCTTAAAGTATCCTTCTGTCCAAGATATCTCGCTGATCTTATTTAAATTCTCTAAACCAATTTGGTTCTTGGCGAGAAGTACTATATGGTTGTAGACTAAATCTAGATCTCCATCTCGTTCAGACTTATCTCTAGTATCAAATCTATCTTTACACATATAGCCTTCTACGCCAAGTATAGGCTTAATACCCTTTGCTTTTGCAATACGGTGCAGTTCCCTATGCCCAGATAAAGTACCGTGGTCAGTGATGGCAATTGCTGGCATCCCTAACTCAACTGCACGGTCAATGTATTCTTCTGGAGTAGCAATCCCGTCAAATAACGAGTAGTGAGTATGTACGTGTAAGCCTACGTAAGACATCTATTACCAGTCGATGTTGGTGCTGGTAACAGAAGGTGTGTCAAATCCAAAGTAGAATGCTTCTTGCTCTGGATATGGAACCTCACGAACAACCTTTTCTAGGTTGAAGAATTCAAAGCCATCCCATGCGAATGGTTCTGAATCTGGCTTTGATGGTAGAAGTGTGTAGTTGGTTTCAGTTCCCTGACCATTACGCTTTAACTTCCACTCAAGGTTTGAAATGCTACCTGTGTCAAGTGCATATTCACGGATATTGTTAAATGCTGACTGCTTAGAAATTCCTTGTGACCAAACAGCAATGTATGGATCTTCTAGCCCATCGTTCATTAGAACGTTACAGTAGAAGCGCAAACGTGCTCTCCAACCTGACTTTGGTTCCTTACGTGCCATCTCGCAACCGAAGCATCGTCCTTCTGAATCAATTGTGCATGCTGCCTTGCGCTTGTAGTCCTTTGGATTTGTATGCTCTGAAACCACCACAGAAAGGCCACGGGCCTCTGCATAGTTTGCTGAGTCTTGATCTAGTTCTTCTACAAATCGAATCTTTCCTGATTGTCCATCAGATAGTTTTACCCAACGAACCTTTTGGCCTGTTCCTTCGTACTTTGGTTTTTCGAGCAGGGCGTTGATATCTTTTAATCCCTTAATTACGCTCATATATTTCTCCTTTGTTTGTTATATTAGTTTAGCATAGACTGTATAGATTTGTCAAACTGGAAGTCTAAACCCTTTATGTCTTCATCAGCCATGTCGCCTATGTCTTTATATTGTTTATCTAATTTAATAACAGAAACACGAGAACCAAGTTTTTCAATTATCTTAGTCTTCATATTTCCTCCCGCCTCATCATTATCAGCAATAACAATAATGTTATTGAAATATTTTTGAAGCAATTCTATTTGTATGTTTGAGACATTTGCCCCAAGAGTTGCTATTGCTGGGAAACCAATCTGGTCAAGCCTTATAGCGTCAAAGGATGATTCTACAACATATACTCTGTCTGCTGTCTTTACTCTATGTAAATTAAACAAGGTTTTTGCTTTTGGTAGTCCAGGAGTATTCTTAAATTCTTTTCCATCAATCGATCTTCCAACAAACCCTACTGGCATTCCATCTGGACTATGAACTGGTACAGTTACCATATCTTGCTTTTCTGAATAGCCTAAAGAAAATTTTGACCAAGATGATGCTTCAAGTTTTCTATAATTAAAATAATCTTTTGCTCTTTCTGATAAAAGCAAATTATTGTATAAACGTTTTAATATTAACTCATCAAAAGGAACAAAGTCTGGCTTTTTGTATAACTGTTTATTAATTTCTTGTTCTAAGTTTCCCTCTTGCTCTTTATTTTTGATAAACCTAATTGACTCAAAATATGTTCTACCGCTAGTATGCATTATTAATTCAACAAGGTCAGTAATGTGTTGACAGGAAAAACAAAAAAACTTTCCAGTTGACTTATCAACTTCTCCTGCTGGTGTTCTTGTATTTGAATGGAAAGGGCAAAAAATAATATAGTCGGAGTCTACTTCTGACTCAACGCTTATACCTGCTCCTGCGAGAACTCGTTGGATCTGTTCTTTTGTGTATATATTGGTTTGTTTCCGTCTATCCCTGCTATCCATTCGCTTTTCTTTCTCCCTACGTATATAGCATGCACTGTTAGTGCAAACTGAAAACTTCTCTTCTTCTCATTATAGTCTATCGTAAAATCTGGTTCAATGTCAATCCTTGGAACATATCCTGACAACTTCATCTCAGAGACTAGAAGTCTAACATATTCTAGTCTAAGTCTACCTATAGCAGATTCATCGTGGATGACTCCATCTAGATAGAACTTCTTGATCGGTTTGTGATGATAATTTGCCATAATACATATTATAACTAGTTATCTTTGTTTTCATAGTCCTTGTATCTATAGTATCCCTTATCAAAATCAACCTGCACTAGGAAATCCCCCATAAAACCATTACGGTTCTTTCTAAATGCACATTCAATAATATCACTATTTGTTCCTCTACCAAGAGCAATAACCCAGTCTGCATCATATGCAATCTGTCTAGACCAAGCAGTCTGCCCCAAAGTAGGAACAGAACTAAGGTCATTAACATCGTCTGGTGTGGCAGATGATATAGCAATAATAGGAACCTCTTCACCAATAGCCATTAGTTTAAGTTCTCTTGAAAGGTTCTTCATTCGTACCGTTTCATTATCTGACTTCTGATTAGGAGCCATCAACTGAAGGTAGTCAACGATTACAAAGTCTGGCTTATACTGATCAATCTTTCCACGAAGAACTGATGGGTTAATTTCTCCACCTTGGTCGTTAGAAATAATATGAAACTCTGGCTTACCCTGAAGATGCTTTGCATGCCACATCCTTAAGGTTTCCATCTCAACCTGACCATTACTTAACTTTCTGTGTGACCAAAGTCCTTCTCCCATAATTGTGAATACACGATTACGAACTTCTGTTTCTGACATCTCAAGAGAGATGACAAGGGGTGTTTTACCCTGTTTCCAGGCCTGTACAGCGAAGTATAGGGCCATCCACGACTTTCCTATGCCTGGGTATGCTAGAAAGACTCCTAACTGCCCTGGCATAATTCCAGAAGGAAGATAGTTATCAAAACCTGGAAGGTTTGTTTTAATGCCAACATGGCCTGCTGCTTGCTGAACCTTTAGGTTTTCAAAGTATGCAACTGCTGATTCAAGATCTGTTACATCAATATCACGAATAGCAGATGTGTTCTTTTTTAATTCTGATGTCTGAGTAATTAAATTATCTAAAGCCTTGTTTCCTTCTCCCTGCTGTACATCTCCAGCAGCAGAGCGAAGAATATCTTTTAGACTGTCATTAAGATACTCTGTTTGTAATTCTTCTAGGTGGTGCTTTGTTGCACCGATTCCAGATATTGGTTCAAAATCTCTAAACTTTTCTACAACTAGTGATACTGGTGGGACAGACTTGTTGTGTTCAAAATAGTTTCTGATAAAGTTCCAGACATCATTGTGTGTTCTAAGAAGGTTGTCAATGTTTGCCTGAAGCAATACGTGAACTTGCTTGTCTTCAAGAACAGCAGTAATTAGTTTTGCTTCTGTATTATTCACTTAGCCACTCCTTAGCCATTCGTCTGCGTTCTGCCCTGTCTTCATCGTCTCTTTTTTTATCTTTTTGTGCCTGTAATATTTTTTCTGCATTGTATGCAAAGTAATTCCAAGAAGGACTCTCTGCAACTTTAAAGTAATACTCAAGTATATCGTAACAGCCTGAAATACCATATGATTCAACTAGAGCGTCTGAAGCCCATTGTTCTACATTTAGATTAAGGGATGGCTTTGATTCGTACCTTGCGGTATGATACTTACTGTATCTTGAAAGCAAAGCCATGCGGTCTTTGCGTTCGGCCATTACTCGTTTATTTCAGACTTGGCTTCGTTAATCTTTTCAGTTAATTTATCTTCAACAAACTTATACACACGCTCAAAAGCATCGTTTGTATTTTCTCCGTCACGCTTGCTATCAATGATTCCAAGATCAAGTCTTAGTGATTGAAAGTTCCCAAGGTTTAATGTGTATCCTAATGTTACAGATACTTTTGTCTCTTCGTTTTCCATTTCATACCCTTCGTTAAATAGACTCATTCCAAATTGGAATAAATCTTCCATCTTCTGTCTTCGTATATGTAATTATACCGTCTCCCATGCGCCGTGTCAACTCTTGCTGTGAGGGAGTAATGTCATTTGTTATTAATTTGTCTTTTCTTGGTCTACCAATGTGGTACGTAGCAAGTATATCACGTATCTCTCTTACCTGTGATTCTGAGTAATATGATCTAACTTGAAATCCTCTTGCACCACCTTTTTGTGAACCCGTTGGGAAAGGAATGATTCCTCGTTTCATTAATGATGGCATATATTTTTTATGACGATTAACTAAATCAGCAGTCTGGCCAACAGTGTATGCTCGTTCTCGGTTCTTTTTAAAATCACTAATTAAACAACTTTCAATTTGATCTTTTGTAATATTATAAACAGACATTATTCCATTTGATCTGTTCAAATGATGAACCCTTATAAGGTCACCATTTAAAAACCACACCTTTTTGTTTCCAGGTATTACAGAGGACTGATTGTAGCCTTCGCTCTCAATTTTTCCTTTTCTAGTAGCCACTGACCCTCCCGTGATGCTGTTGGTGGATTTAAAAATCTTCTAGATCCACAGTACATACAAAATACTTCAAGGTGGTCTACCTTGCTGTACTGTCTATCAATAAACATTCTTCTACTGCATTTGTAGCATTTTATCATTCTTAGTTTGGTATTCCAACAATAATTAAATTCACATCTACTGACATATCACCAGTAGTACCAAATCTTACGATGCCCTCAACCTTTGAAGTGGTCACAGTTTTTAAAACAACTGAAACATTTTTACCAGCATCTGTTCCACCAACGTTGATTGGTGTTGCCGTTGCAATGGGTGCATACTTAAAATCTGTTGGAAAGTCATACGAGAATGAAACTTCTGTTCCAGCGCTTCTTGTAGAACTATTAACAACGTTAATGTACCCACCAATAATTCTTGCTTCTGAGGCTTTTATGCTTTGCTTTCCAATTCCTGGTGTATCAATTGTTACGTACTTGTAGACTGCTGGTGATATTTGAGAAGCAAGATCATTAATTGCAGTCGCCAACTGATAGATGTAAGAAACATCTAATGGTTGGCCTCGCTCTGGTAGTGGTAATTTTGCCATAGTACTATTATACCACTAGGCTAACTATTTCGGTTTCAAACAGAGTTGCGCTGCTGAATCGTTCCTTTGGAAAGGCTGGAACCTGAACTGCTACCTGAACAGAAGTTGCATACTCTGGCTTTACAACTGAATATGTTGTTGTACTAACAGATGCCATATATTTATATGGCTCATTATTCCACTTTAAATAAACATAGAACTCTGAAGTATTACTTGCTGGTGGAGTCCAAACAACATTAACGTATTTCCCAGATCCAGAGAACTCGATAGAGTTTGGAATATCCTCTTCTGGTGGATTTTTTGTTTTGTCAATTTGTGGCAATACAGGAATTTTATTCTGAACAGACCAATGAGATGTTCTATTTTTGTCTTCTGAAACAATTCTATATCTAACAAAATACGCCTGTTCGGTTCCATTATATGCTGGTAATGAAGACTTTAAAATAATAACCTTTTTGATTCCAGCATCTGGATTAGCCATTACCGAACATCCAATGCAAATCTAAATTCTATATAGTTTGTTGTATTTGATAATTTTACGATAGGCTCAGCGTTAGTATTTTTAATAACCGAATAACCAGTCATTCCATATAGTGGATTTGCAGAACTAGTATTTTCTAATCTAATAGCATCTAGGCATACATAAAAGTTTTCAGATACTGCAGAGTTGTCAGTAACGCATGTATATATTCTAACAACATCTACTTGGCTCCAAGTAAAGCCAGTACTTTTGTATAGTTCTTGGAGTTGTTTAGTTGCAACAACATATCTGTTATTAATAAAATCATGTTGTCCTACTCCAGTTCCATTATTAAGATTGACCTGGAACCTTGCCCACTCTCCAGTATTGTGAATATCTGATGAGGCAAATTCAACTAGGATCTTAACATTATCTGGTGCAGCGTCTGACTCTCCATTTTTATTAATAACAGTAAAGGCTAACTTTATCTGATCTGTTGGAGCATTTCTGTTAAAATCTAGATTTGCTCCAGTTAGGTGTATATGATCTGATGTAGGATTTACAACTAGGTTGTTCTCGGCATCTACTGTTAAAGTTGAAACGTCTCCTCTTGATACAACAATATTGTTAAAAAATCTACATCTTTCATATCTCAGTCTTCGTTCTTCATTAGTAAAAATTCTGTTATCTGCGTTTGTCTGAAAAACCTTTTGCGTTCTATTTATTACGTTGTTTTTTAAATCTCCATCCAAAGGCTCATATATAACAGGTATAGATGTGGCAGCAGTAGAGGTGTGAAATTCCCAGTTTTCATCCTGTGTGAATGCATATATTGACTTACTGTCATATGCTCCTGCAGAGGTGTTTGATCCCGCTGAAAATACAGCAACCTCAGTTATCTCATATCTTTCTTCGCTGGGAAGTTCTGCTGTTAATACAAGTTTTGTTATATTGTCTTCTGAAACATATCCACGAGATATGATTGGTGCACGGAACATCTCAAAGTCAAGTCTTACCTTCTTGGAATAGTCTCCAAGAGTTCCATCGGAATTTAATGGCTTTGCTCCACAGCCAAGAGCGATGTATGAGGCGTAGGCTGGCGCCTGCCCCAATAAGTATTTTGCTAAAATATTTTTTCCAGTATCAGTAATCATTGTACCACCCCATATATTGTATCATTATAAAATGATCCAGAATTAAGTATCTGAACCTCTACTTGTTCGTCTTCGTCTAGATTAATAACATTTATTATTAGATTTCCAGTTTCTTCTTCTATGTATACCGTTTCACCGTTAGGGCCTGTCCCAACAGATGGTATTTTTTTATCAAAGATTATTGGAAACTTCTTAAAATAACTTTCCGATGTGTCTTGTAGTGACATTATATTTTGTGGATTATACTGATAATTTAAACTTGTTAGATTTTTTATTGGCTGATAGATAACGCTCTGGCCATTAATAATATCTGATCTTGATATATTTATTATTTCCTGGCCCCCGATATCCTCAAAAATTAGATCTGTCATGACCTCAATTGGCATAGACTCATCGGTTATGAGTATGATGTCTTTTGATGCTGCTAGGACGCCAGTGGATGCCGATGAAGGGGTTGGGGCTGGTAGGTTTGGTAATGCGTCAACCATCTTAAACCTCACTCAAATAAACAGTCATATCTGGCCCCTCTGAACTTTTAGCATAACTTATATTATATACTACAAATCGATCTTTAGGGTCTGATACTTGGTTAACACCAAGACTGTCTGTGTAGTCAACAGTCACAATATCTCCAAGTTGAAGTGTTGGAATAGCAAATATTTTTAAGCCAATAGACCTTCTAGGCTTAACCACCTTATTTACAATCCACTCCATTAAACTGTTTGCGTCGTCTTGAGTTTGTATGTATGGTGTTTCTAAAGAAAAATCTTTTTTGCCATATGTCATTCTACTAACCTTGATGTCTTTAAAATCATTGTCGTATTTTATTGGTGATTTGATTAGGTTTGAGCCAGATATATTTGGATTAGAAAAGTCACTGTTTTTATTAAAGAACTCATCCATAGTTAACTGATGCTGAGACTCTTGAGTGAAAGTTACTCCCTGAATTCTTAAGTAGTTTCCAGTTGTTTCATCTAGGCTAAGTGCTGTGTCTGTAGCGTTAAATATTAAAAACTCTGCACCATAAGAGCCTGCTCTAAATCCAGACACTGTGTACCCCTTAATTCTATTAAAGGTTGGTGATAATTTTGCATAGAGTGCTGGATAAGCCTTGTCATATCTTACATTAAAATATGCTGCCTCTCTCATAATTGATCCAAACTCTTCAAAGTACATACTGTATGCTGGTGGTTCCGACGGACTTATTCCTGAAAGATATGTTGACTGGACTATTCCACTCATTGCGTACTTCCTAAATGACTCATTGGCATCAATCTCTTGATCATCTACAGCAGACATCACTGGTGTATCTAATGCAAAGGTAGTATTTTGAGTATAGTTATTTGTAAGTGCATATAGGTTTTCAAACATACATCTTGCAGAACCTCTAACAAACATTGCCATATTGTTATAAACTGGAAGCGGTTCTTTGTCATCAACTGTTGCAACTAGCCTGTTATTTATGTAAAGGAAAAATCTTCTTATGTTTCCAACATTTTGATACTCTACAGCCAAATCATACACAGTTGGATTTTCTTCTCCAACCATTCTTGATTGACCAGTAAACTTACCATCATCAACAATAATGTTTGTTAGTCCGCCCCAGAGTTTGACTGGTATAGCCTTAGATGTTGCTGAGTCTCTCATTACTTTATAAAAAAGAACATTGTCTAAGTTTTGTGCTGAGTCGCTATAACTATTAATATTGTTTTCAGTTAAAGCCAAAATTTCAAAATAGTAACCAACGTTTGTTTCTGGATTAAGCATTACTGCAAGGCCACCAGATCCTGCACTAATATTAATGTTTTGATCTGGAGAGTTACCAGTTACAACAAAGTAAGTATCACTTCCAATAGGAGTTTGCCCACGGTTTGTATTGTTTTCAATTTTTCCAACAATTCTCATTCTTGTTCCAAAATGTTTATACTTGTTGGTTAACTTTTTATGTACGTAAGATACAAAGTCAATACCCTTGTCAGTAGTAGTAAAGGATGGGCCATTAAGAATAAACGCAGATGATTGTATTGTTCCACTTTGTGTTGTTAGTAGTCTATTGATGTCTGTTTCTGTTCCATAGTACTGTGAAAGAAAGTTTTTTATTATGCCCGTTCTGACCGTCTTTTGTGCTAATGTGTTGTTAACTCCCGCTGCCAATGTGTCCAATGTTAATGACTCTGTTTGAGCATCAATAGATGTTGGGTCTGCAAGGCTAAACAGCAGTTCTGATCTCATGCTGCAGCCACGTACTGATTCGTTTGATGTCCAGTATGGGTTTAGTCCAGCAACATGCTCTACTACTGGAGTTCCAAACTGTCCTCTTCCGTGTTTTGATACTGCTCCATTTTTTAACTTAACAACACCACCAACTGTTTGGTAATTAGGAACAGAATAAATTCTAACAAGCCCTGTTGGATATATCTTTCCGTTATGCCCTAGTTTTGAAAAATAGTTCTGATACTCAAGAACATCATTTATCCAAACATTCCCATATCCAGTTACACTGTATTCAACTGCATCGTATTTTATTATCTCTGAATTAGAATAAAAATATCCATTGTATCTTGAAAGCCAATAGACTCCTTCTCCAAGATCCATAGTGTTGTTTACTACTACATTATTTATAACTGAAGGCTCAGAAGATGAAAGGTTAGAGTTCATTGGTATTGCACCAAGAACGTAACTTGACTGATTTTTTGCCTGATCATTAATTGATTTTGTATTTTGATCTCCCGCAACTTCCCAAAGAAGTGCTGGCTTGTATATCCAGGTTTTTTCTTTATCAATTACGCTTGCTTGCTTAATAGAGCCATAAGTTTTTTGTATATATCTTGTTTTATAGTTAATGCTTCCATCATTAAAGATATCACTGTTTTGAGAAGATATAGAAATAATGTTCGCAAGTTTAGTTTTAGTTATTTTGTTTTCTACTACTCCATCGTCAACTGAGTCTTTTGATCCAGACAAAACAAAGTCTGTTGTTCTTTGACTTTCTTCAGGCAATATATAATTTTTGCTCATCATGACAAAGTTGTTATACTCATCAAAGAACATGGCGGTCTGCGTTGATACTGCCAGTTCATTTAGTATCTGTGCTACTGTTTGGTCTGGTGGTATAAAGAAGTAAGGGATAATTGGATCTTTTTCTCCAACTGTTCTTTTAAATACATAATTAGAAAATCCGATAGAGTCTAATAGCATTGATACAGCAGATGTTAAAGATGCATTAGTTGCTAAAGTTTGCGGTGCAGTTAATGATTCAAAATAAGAAAACATATCTCTTAGTTTTAAAGATACTTGTCTGTCGTCTGTGTTTGATTCTGGAAATCCTTCTGTGTACATTGTTTTCATTGGAACAAAATAGTCATATCCGTCAACATTAATAACAACTTCATACATTTTTATTTGTATATTTTTTGTTATATAATTTTTAATTATACTGTTTTTATTGTTTAAGTTGAATGCTTGGTCATAGTCAAAAAGTCTAAGGCTTCCGTTAGAAGCCAATAATTGACCAACAGGCAAACCAGAAATTCCAAGATCTGATGCTGTTTTTGTTATTGAAAAATCAGTTGTTTTTGTAGAAAGGTCTACTGCTAATCTTGGAGAAAGTTCAATAAGATCAAATACCGAGTCTGACCTTGTCATTGTGTCTACAACAATTCTAAGGCCATCTATATAATCAAACTCTCTGTATGTATTTAATCCATCTGAAGAGTTGGTAAACTTTACTGGTGATGTTAGGTCCGTAACAAAGTTAGAAAGCCTATTTGTTTCTTCTTCAGAAATATCCCAACCGTATTTTGGAACAAAGGTTTCATATTTATTCTCAAACCATATATGGTAAACGCCAAGATCTGAGTCATTTGCTTTAATTAGATAAGCATATCCTTTTATATTTTTTGCTGGTAGAAAATCAATAGACGAGTACTCTTCTGCTTTAATGAATGAACTTCTATATCTCTCTGGTACTATTAGGCCATATGATAGTTCAACATATCCATCATTGGAAATTAGTGGGGTCCCGTCTTTTTTTGTAGATGCTGCTGTAAATGATTTTGCATCTATCCAATTATTATTTTTTAATACTTGAATCTTCCATTTTAATGGAGTTTTTTTATTAGAGTTGCCAAACAATGGATCAACAAAAGATCCAGCAGAGTTAGAAAATGGACCAAGGTCTACTGATCCAATATGCGTTTGCATTTTTACAACAATTCTATTTGATGGAATTGAATTTTCATAAACAATAAATGGGGCTGTATCTTGTATATAGTTTTGACCATTTATAACTTTGTTTGATATACCATATTCAGATCCACCTTCAGTTCTATAGGATGACCAGTATTTAAAAGTGTCTCCTTTGTCTGGCATATAGTATCTTGGTCTATCACACATACTTGAGTTTGCGTGATGTAGATATGACTTAGAAAAGTACTGAGCCTTGTTAATTCCAGATCTTGGTCTAAATTTACCAAAGCAGTCTTCTAAAGAATAAAATAGTTTTACTTTTTCTTTTTTAGGAGTTAAAAACATTGGCTGATTTAAGTCGTCTACCCCACCATCAATTTTTATGTCAGCATCTGTGGCACCGTAATAAAACTTTACAGCAGTTTCTTCTGTCTCATTATTATCAAAACTATTAATCAAACTGTAATAAACTGATTCTGGCTCTGCTGGTCTATATCTATAGTTGCCAATTTTCTTTATGTTGTTTGGAATGTTCATATTCCATTCAGCAATAACCGCAGACTGTGTTCTAATTACAGAAGAGGTTTCTAGATGATTTTTTAATTCATCATTCTGGAACATTCTATGCCTCTTCCAGTGTTACTGATATATTCCAAAAATCATAATTAGAGTTTCCACGTTTTACAACTGTGTACTGAAATGAAGATAAGAACATTTCAATAACTTGATTGTACTGCCCTAGGTGTCCGTAGGCTGCATCATCTTTACCAAAATTAGAATGCTTGTCGTATGAAAGGTATACCCAGAAAGATCCCTGGTGATTCTCATACCAGTCAAGCATATCAACTCCACCTGCTCCTCCGTCTGTTGTATATTGCATATCAACAGATGAAGGTTTGCCAGAGTAACCAGTATAATCTGATTTTCCAGTTACAGAATTAAAGTCTGGAGATAGTGCGAATGCTCTAGATGGAAGCATGTTCCAGTTCGTTGAAATTTTTAACTTATCAGCCACATGATAAGATCTCATTCTTCCATTAATCATTCTTTCACGCTTTTCAATTCTGTTTGTATCAATAGATATTTCTCCTCTATTGTCATCTGATAAGATTAAGAATTGATCCAACAATGACTGATCAACTGCCGTTGCAGGCTGGGCTCCCACCTCGTATCCGTTAGGCAAATAAAGGCTATTTGATAAGGTGCCAGAATTCTCTGACCAGAGCATTGCTTGTGGTCTTCCATACTTTTTTCTTCCTGCCATATACTGTGCAGCCGTTGGGTTAGTAGCCATTATAAGTTATTACCTCTTAATTTCATAGAATCGATTTGTCTAATCTTAGACATTACTGTATTTGCTATTTCGTTTGGATTCGCATCAGACCTAACATTTACTGTCAAATCATAATTATACACTGATCCAAGTTGCTGCGATCCACTATTTATGCCCTTCATTGTTTCAGTTCCATAACTATTGACAGCATACTTGCTCATTACAAATTCCCCTGGAGTTAACATTGCTGGTACAGTGTCTGTTCCTATTACAGTACCACCGATTGCAAATCGTCTTGGCTTAATTAGTCCACCAGAAGCCTCTCTGTCCCATGCTCTCCAATTTAGTCTTGCAAGTGCATCTGCTCGTGCCTGGTCTGAAACAGTAGTTCCCTTATCTCCATCATTTAATAAGCCATCTCCATTATAAAAACCAAGCGAAGCATTATCTCCATCGTCTTTGCCCTTAAGTGATTTGTCCAATCCTGCTATTTCTTCTGGAGTTGGTTTTTTACCTGCATTAGGGTCTGGCAAACCAAGTGCTGTTCCGTAAGTAGTGACCATATGAGTTGTTAGAGTCACAGACTTATCTTTAATATCATCATAGGCTTTTTTAATAGCATCCCATGCACCCTTTATTGTTCCAGATACTGTATTAATATTTGCAAGTGCTAAAGCAAGATCTCCCTTTGCAAGTTTTGCTGCTGCATCTGCTGCCTTGTATGTAAGATCCCACTCTGCTCTAGTCTTTTCTTGAATAATTCTATTTCTGTCATTTGCAGTTATTTGTGCTGCTAACAAATCGCTTTGTGATTGCAGTGGAAGAATCTTGTCTTGAATTGCTTTGAGTGCATTCTGTTCATCTAGTAGTGTACCAAAAGTAAGTTTTGCAATTGCATCTGTCTTAACTTGAATTGCATCAAGTGCTACTTGTCTAGACTGTTCTAGATTGTATATATCATCTTGTATTTTGAGAATTTCTTTATCTACCGCAGCCTTTTTGAGTTCTAGGTCGTAAGTCTTCTGACTGATATCCCACTGCTCTGCCTCAATTTCTTTCTGAGTCTTTCCGCTTACTCCACCACGAAGATTACCAACTTCATTTTCTCTTGATTTTTGTAAAGCATCTTGTGCACTGGTTGCATAGTTTGCTGCATTAGATGCTCGCATATCTTGAACTGCTTTTGCTGCTGCTGAAATATCTCCTTGGGAAAGAGCATCTGCCAAACCAAGTTGCTGTTGCTGCTGACTAATAATTTGCTGATTGATTTCTGCAACTTTTGTAAGAGCCTCTTGCTGTTTATCATATTTCTCATTGATTGCTTCAGCAGCCTTATTCATAACATCTAAGTCATGGGATAGGACCGAAGATCTTTCTTGTAATGCTTGGATTGGTCTAGTAAAGTTAATTTCTGCGCTTCTTGTTAACTTCTCTATCTCTCTTTGCTTCTTTTCAATTGGTCTAGTAAAGTCTGTTTCAATTTTTCTTTGATCTGCATCAACATCCTTTTGCATATCATCAATCTTAGATTGAGTTAAATTAATAGCATTCTGTGCAATCTTAGATTGATTGTTTAGATCTTCCATCATAACTTGAAGACCAGCAAATGTATTACCCTGAGAATTTGTTAGTGTGTTTTCGTCAATCATCTTGTAGGCATCAAACATTTCTGCTGCAGCAGTTGCTGCATTCATTATTTTTTCTTCTCTTGTTTGAGTAAATACAATTTCAATAATTTTTCTTTCTGGTATGTCTTGGATCTGTGAAAGCAAATGATTAAATTCATCTTGAGCATCTTTTGCAAGAGTAGCAAAGTTGTCCATACCGTTAATCAATGTATCTAGCATTCCTGGGTCGGTGATGGCTGCACGAATTGCTTCTGCGCTCATTCCACCTTGTTGCATCATTGCTACAACTTCTGGAATTCTCTTTTGGTTGTCTGTAGTCTTCTGTAAATCCTTTTGTCCAGCAACGGCTCCATTAATTTGATTTCTAATTCTTGCTTGCTTTGTTAGCGCAGCATTTGTCTTTAGTTCCGCTTCTGTTACTTTACCTGTAGCAATAAGAGTCTTGTAGTTTTCATCTGCAAGCATTGTTTGAATATCTAGTTCATCATATCCTAGTGCAAGTAGTTTTCCTCTTGCTGCAATTTCTTGCTTTGCTAATGTTACAGACTGAAGTTGTGCTTTATTGTAGTCTCCAATAATAGCCTTCTT
>Ga0209356_1000017_pt1 | contig 61259 bp, 54 predicted proteins | sample LauGreFaBDMM15SN_2_FD_188213 | JGI IMG/M metagenome (GOLD analysis project Ga0209356, IMG submission 188213) | Freshwater lake microbial communities from Lake Michigan, USA - Fa13.BD.MM15.SN (SPAdes) (version 2) | ecosystem: Environmental > Aquatic > Freshwater > Lake | place: Lake Michigan, USA...
TGAATTTGCTGTAGCCACTCGCAAAATAAAAGACACCAAAAATGCTCCCGAGGCCACAGCCGATTGTGCCCAACAGTTGCAACGCTTGGTGCCCAAACGATTCTTGGCGCTCACACCTTGGACGCAGTTGCAGCACTATGCACGCTACTTGAAGGCCATTGTGTTGCGCTTGGAAAAATGGCGTGCCGATCCTGCACGCGATGGCGCTAAGTTGTTAGAGCTCAAACCACAAGAGCAGCGCTATTGGCGTTTGGTGGCCGAGCGCAAAGGGGCGGTAGACGACCGCATGTTGGAGTTTCGATGGCTGCTTGAAGAGCTGCGCGTGAGTTTCTTTGCACAAGAATTGCGTACGCCACAACCTGTGAGTGTGAAGCGCCTTGAAAAGGCTTGGACGCAGTTAAATCACTGAGTCTTTGGTCAAGCTAAATTAGAGTGCTTTGGGCAAAGTCATTAAGGGGATGTCTTTGTCTGCTGCCAATTTGTCCAATTGTTGTCTTGTCTTGCTGGCCAAAAAGCTTGCAATAGCGTCGTGCGTTGACTTGGCATACAAGGTCTTATCGTGTTTGACCACAATACCTGCGGCTTCGCACAATGACTTTGCAAAATGCGGCTCTAATGCAGCCACAGCCACGCGGCCGTTTTTGCAGGCGTACATGTTGTAGCCTGCGTGAGCACCGCCAACTGCACCCTTAGGCAAGGTCATGCCCCATTGTCTTGGCAGAGCCAACCAAGCGGCTGCGTCACTGAGAGCCACTTCGAGGAAGTTGCCTTTGCCAGTGCTGCGTTGTTTTAGAACAGCTTTTAAAACGGCCTCGCTGGCCATCAAGGCGCCGCCCATGTCAGCAAACAAACTGGCGGGCAATGTCATGCCAGGCACCAAGTTGACTTCGGCTTGGTAGGTTAAATCGTGACCCGGGATTTCAGCCAAGGGGCCAGGGGCTCCGACCACGGTAACGCAACTGAGGTTGGGGTATTGTTTGTGCAATGTCTTCCAGCTCAAGCCCAGTTTGTTCAAGGCAGAGGGCCTGAACGAGGTGAGCAGCACATCGGTTTTGGCAAGCAACTGATGCAAAGCTTGTTGGCCCTTGGCTTCTTTCAAATCACATTGGATTTGCTTCATGCCTTTGTGCAAAACTTCATAGAAGCCTGGCGTGTAGTGCGCCATGGGATCGCCTTGAGGCGGATTGACCTTGGTGCAAGTGGCGCCCATTTGTACCAAGCGCATCAATGCGGCGGGCCCGGGTAAGTTCAGTGCCAAACTGACAATGCGCACGCCTTTCAGGGTGGAGTCATTGGCCATTTTGATTACACACCCAAATGTTGAGCCATGATTTCAGGCTGAGATTGAAGCAACTCAGAGCTGCCTTCAAACACGACTTCACCTTTGACCAAAATGACATTGCGATCGGTAATCTTGGTGACGTGCTTCCAGTTTTTATCAACGATGATGCTGCTGATGCCGCTTTCTTTGATCACACTGCAGATGCGCCAAATCTCTCTGGCGATCAAGGGCGCTAAACCTTCTGTGGCTTCATCCAAAATAAGCACATCGGGGTTGGTCATCAAGGCGCGGCCAATGGTCAACATCTGTTGTTCACCACCCGAAAGCTGCTGTCCACCATGCCCCAGCCGCTCTTTCAAGCGTGGAAAAGTTTCGAGCACACGCTCGTACGTCCAATCGTTTTGACCTTGTGTGCCAGGACGTGCCGCCATTTTCAAATTCTCAAGCACACTCAGGTTGCCAAAGATACCGCGACCTTCGGGCACATAAGCAATACCAAGTTGCGCGACTTCAAAAATATCGCGCCCATTCATTCGCTCGCCTTTGATGTGCACATGACCCGATTGGGGTGTGACAATGCCCATGATAGATTTGAGCAAAGTACTTTTGCCCATGCCATTGCGACCCATCAGGCCAATGGTTTCGCCGCGATTTACTTTGAAGTCAATGTTGCGCAAAATATGGCTGGCCCCGTAGAAGCTGTTAAGGCCTTGCACTTGAATCAATGTGTTGCTCATCTCAATGATCCTCACCCAAATAGGCCGCTTGAACGCCTTCGTCGGCGCGCACATTAGCAGGTAAGCCGCTGGCAATCACTTGGCCATTGACCATCACGGTCAGCTGGTCTGCCAAAGCAAAAACCGCGTCCATGTCGTGCTCAACCAACATCATGGCGTGCAATGGTTTTAAACGCAGCAGCAACTGCACCATGCTCTCGGCTTCTGCCAAGCCCATGCCTGCCAGGGGCTCGTCTAGCAAAAGAACTTGCGGCTCTGTGGCCAAAGTCATGGCAATTTCCAGTTGACGTTGCTCGCCATGACTGGCTGCGCCTGCCATGGCTTGTCTGCGATTTTGAAGGCCTGCTAATTCAAGGGCACGCTCTGCACGCTCGTTCACGTCTGTCATGAGGCTGGCCTGTTGAAGCCACGCCAGAGGATTGAAAGGCATGGGTTGACTGCGCGACTGCGCCGACAAACGAACGTTGTCCCACACGCTAAAGCTTCTGAAGATGTTGGTCTTTTGATAGCTTCTGCCCATGCCATGGCGAGAAATTTTTTCAGGTGTCCAGCCGGTAATGTCTTGACCGTTCAATGTCACATGGCCGGATGTGGGTGGCAGGTCGCCCGTGAGCAAATTGGCCAGCGTCGATTTGCCCGCGCCATTGGGCCCAATAACTGCATGAATTTGGCCTTTGCGCAAATCGACTGACACTTCGTTCACGGCAGTCAGGCCACCAAACTGTTTGGTGATCTTGTTGGCACGCAACAGCAAGTCGTGCGCTGAATGAGCGTTCGTCATGGCTGAGGGCCTTGTTTTTCTGACTTGTCTTTGAGCATCGAGGCAAACAAGCCCAAGATGCCTCGGGGTGCCAGCACCACCAGCGCCACAATGAACAAGCCCATCCACAACTGCCAATGCTTGCCTAAATTAAAGCCTGCCACTTGGGGCAAGTCTTTGAACACATGCAGCAAATACTCGAACGAGAAAGCGCCCACAATAGCGCCTGCAAAATTACCCATGCCGCCAAGGATGACCATCATGATGACATGCGCACTCATGTGAAAACCCATGAGCTCAGGGTTGACATACCCCGATTGAGCGCCCCACAAGAAGCCAGCTAAACCTGCCAATGCGCCGGCCAAAGTAAAGGCCGCCAGTTTGTGATTGAAGGTGCCATAACCCAGTGCACGCATACGGTGTTCGTTGACACGAATGCCAGCCAGTGCGCGGCCAAAGGGGCTCCACAGCAGACGCCGTAAAAACACATAAACCAGGACCATGAGAGCCAAGGTGAAGAAATAGAAAACTTTTTTGTTTTCTAAATCAAACAACACAGCTTCAGGTTTGAAGTTGATATAAAGGCCGTCTGAGCCGCCCAATACCTTGTTGTCAAAGAAGGCATAGAACACCATTTGTGCAAAGGCCATGGTGACCATGATGAAGTAAATGCCGTGGGTGCGCACGACCAAGAAGCCAATGATCAAAGCCAGTAAGGCTGAAGCGCCAACCGCTGCAGGCAAGGTCCACCACAACGACACGGGCTCTCCGGGGGGCGTTAAAAATGCCAAAGCATAGCCAGCCACACCAAAGTAAGCGGCATGTCCCAATGAGACGAGGCCCGTAACACCTTGCAGCAAATCAAGGCTCATGGCAAAGATGGCCAAAATCATCATGCGGGTGACCATTTGCAGGTAATAGTCCGTGCCGACAAAAGGGAAGGCCGCCAGTGCCAAGAGCGCAGTACCTAGCAAAATTTTCAAACTGCGGGGCAATGTTTCAAGGGGAGCTTGTGCGTCGCTCATGCCGGCCCCCTTAGTTTTTAAACAAGCCTTCAGGCTTGTAAAGTAAAACAATGGCCATCAACACATAAACCAGCATGCCTGCCACTTGCGGCAACAACACTTTGCCAAAGGTATCGACCAAACCCACCAGCAATGCCGCAATGAGCGCACCCTTGACCGACCCAATGCCGCCAATGACCACCACCACAAAACACATGATGAGAACCTGCGAGCCCATGTTGGGATACACACTGGAAACAGGTGCAGCCACCATGCCGGCAATGGTGGCCAAGCCCACACCCATAGCGAACACCAAAGCATGAATCAATTTGATGTTGACGCCCAAGGCTTCGGTCATCTCGTGGTTGAAAGCGCCTGCGCGAATTTTCATGCCCAAGCGTGTTTTGGAAATGAGCAAATACAGACCCAAAGCCAGCAACAAACAAACGCCAGACATGAACAAGCGGTAGACCGGATACGAAAGTGTTTCTGTCAGAGGAATAGAGGCGCTGAGAACATCTGGAATGGTGACGCCATGCACATCGTCGCCCCACAAAATGGAGCGCATCTCTTCGAAAACGTAAATAAGACCAAAGGTCAGTAGCACTTGGTCGAGGTGATCGCGTTTGTAAAAGTGCCTGAACAACAACCACTCAAGCAGCAAACCAAACAGCACAGAAAGCAATGTGCCCAAGATGATGGCGAGTGTGAAGCTCTGGGTCAGGGCGGCCAGTGACCATGCCAAATAGGCGCCCAACATGTAGAAACTGCCATGCGCCAAATTGACCACGCCCATGATGCCGAAAATCAAAGTCAGGCCCGCAGCCAACATGAACAGCAGCAATCCGTACTGAACACTGTTCAGCAACTGGATGAGGAAATTGACGAAATCCATAGGGGAAAGATTAACACTAAAGTGTTTGAGTATCGCGTATCAAGAAGGCATAAAAAAAGCGACGGATGACTCCGCCGCTTTGGCGTGACAGGCTATTGGAATTAGCCCATGCGGCAACCGGCGCCAGAATCGGCCAGCGCTTTGGATGCAACCCCAATGACCTTGTTTTCGCCATTCTCGGCGACACGCAAGTAAATGTCTTGTATCGGATTGTGTGATTTGCTCATGGTCCATTTGCCGCGGGGGCTGTCAATGACGGCGCCTTCCATGGCTTTGTAGAGCTCGGGCTTTTTATTCAAGTCACCTTTGACGGCATTGGCGCCTTGCACCAACAGCAAGCCCGTGTCGTAGCCTTGAACAGCATAAACGTCGGGTTGCATTTTGAATGCCTTGGCGTATTCCAAGCGGAAAGATTTGTTGCGAGGTGTGTCCAAAGAATCGCTGTAATGAAGGGTGGTCATGACGCCATCTGCTGCGGGTCCTGCCGCTTGCAACACGCCTTCGGTTAAGAAGCCAGAACCGTACAGTGCAATTTTGCCCTTGAGGCCAGCTGCCGCAAAGTCTCTCATGAACTTAGCGCCTGATGGGCCAGCAAAGAAACAAGCGACTGCATCAGGTTTCAGGGCAGCGATTTCTGTGAGCAGGGCTTGAAACTCAACGTTAGGGAAGGGCAAGCCCAACTCTTTGACTATGGTGCCGCCCGCTTTGGTGTAGCTTTCTTTGAAGCCTTCGAAGGCTTCGTCGCCCGCTGCATATTTCCAAGTGATCCAAACAGCTTTCTTGTGCCCTTTGGCCACCATGGCTTGGCCTAAAGCCAAAGTGGGTTGGCTGTTGGAGAAGCTGGTCCGAAACACATTGGGTGCGCACAAAGCGCGAGTTGCAGCGTGCACACCTGCGTTAGGAATCAAGGAGAGAACACCTGAATCGCGGGCTACTTTTTGAATGCCCATTTGCACACCAGAGTGCACCGTGCCGATGAGCACGTCGACCTTGTCGCGTTGGACCAATTTGTTGGCATTTTCAATGCCCTTGGAAGGATCTGACTCATCGTCGACTTTGAACCATTCAATTTCACGCCCACCCAACTTGCCACCTTGTTCGTTGATGGCCATGCGCACGCCATTTTCAATGGCCACACCCAAGGGTGCAAAAGCGCCAGAGTAGGGCAACATCAAACCGACGCGAATTTTGCCGGACTGAGCCTGCGCTAATTCGGGCAACAACAAGCTTGAACTGGCGGCGCCAACTAAAGCGGCACTGCGTGTTAAAACCGAACGACGTGAGGGTGAGGTGGTCATAAAAATCTCCTTGTAGGATGCATTATGTTGCATATCATAGGTCGAAAAAGCTAGGCAAAACCCTGATTTTTGAAAAACATCTTGCTGAATTGAAGCCGAGTGAGTGATGCTGCGAGCCTTGAGTATGGCTTGATGGTCTGCCCGGAGGGACTCGAACCCCCGACCTACGGCTTAGAAGGCCGTTGCTCTATCCAGTTGAGCTACGGGCAGATAAAAAAGGCCCTGGAACCTGAAAGGTAGGGCCTTGATTGGGAAAAATGGTCGGAGCGAAAGGATTCGAACCTTCGACCCTCTGGTCCCAAACCAGATGCGCTACCAGACTGCGCTACGCTCCGACTAGCCTGCTATTCTAATGCGCTAACTGGGGAAATCATGAAACTTGATTAAAAAGTTCTTTCAAAGTTTCAAGATGTCCCTCGCTTAAGCGCTACGGCCTCATGGGCTGACACTCAGTGAATGCCTTGTTAACTGCCGCGGGTGACGGGCATGTCTACCTCGCCTGGCATGAGCAAGTGCTTGGCCAACTCGAGCTTGGCCAATGAGTTGCGGTGCACCTCATCGGGGCCGTCTGCCAAACGCAATGTGCGCTGATGAGCATAAGCATAGGCCAATGGGAAGTCTTGTGAAACCCCGCCGCCGCCATGCGCTTGAATGGACCAATCAATGATCTGGCAAGCCATTTGAGGCGCCACAATTTTGATCATGGCAATTTCTGCTTTGGCCACTTTGTTGCCCACGGTGTCCATCATGTAAGCGGCTTTCAAAGTGAGCAAACGTGCTTGCTCAATCATGCAACGTGACTCAGCAATTCGTTCTTGCCAAACAGTTTGACGCGCAACTTCGCGGCCAAATGCCACGCGTGAGTTCAAACGTTTGCACATGAGTTCCAGCGCGCGCTCGGCTATGCCAATGGTGCGCATGCAATGGTGAATGCGTCCTGGGCCTAAGCGGCCTTGTGCAATTTCAAAGCCGCGACCTTCACCCAGTAGCAAATTGGCTGCAGGCACACGAACGTTCTTCAAGACCACTTCCATGTGACCATGGGGCGCATCGTCGTAACCAAAGACAGACAGTGCACGCACCACCGTAATGCCGGGCGTGTTGGCCGGCACAATGATCATGGACTGTTGTTCGTGGCGGCCAGCGTCTGGATTGGTTTTTCCCATGACGATGTAAACCGCGCAGCGTGGGTCACCCGCACCTGACGACCACCACTTGCGACCGTTGATGACGTACTCATTGCCATCGCGCTTAATTTCGCATTGAATGTTGGTGGCATCTGAAGAAGCAACGTCGGGCTCGGTCATGAGGAAGGCTGAGCGAATTTCGCCTCTGAGCAGTGGCTCTAACCATTGGTCTTTGAGTTCTTCGCTGGCATAGCGTTCAAAGGTTTCCATGTTGCCTGTATCGGGCGCTGAGCAATTGAAAATTTCAGCAGCGAAAGGCACACGTCCCATGATTTCGCAAAGGGGTGCATATTCCAAGTTAGACAAGCCTTGGGGTGCGCGGTGTGATTTAGGCAAGAACAAATTCCAAAGGCCAGCAGCCAGTGCTTTGGGTTTGAGTTCTTCTACAATTTTGGTGGGAACCCAAGCATTGCCTTTGGCGCGGTTGTCTGCAATTTCTTGAAAGAATCGCGCCTCGTTGGGATAAATGTGTTCGTCCATGAAGGCCAGCAAGCGGGCTTGCATGTTTTTGACTTTGTCTGAGTATTCGAATTGCATTGAGGTTCTCCTGTTAAATCTTAAAAATTGGTGAGGTCTGTTGAGCGGGAGCTTAATGAACTTGGCTGGCAAACTGCCAGGCCAGTTCGGCCATAGGTTTAGCGCCGTTGCCTGACGCTTTGGCTTGATCGCTAGAAGCAGTGCCGTCTACCACGCGTTTGGCAATGCCTTGCAAAATGGCTGCAATGCGGAACAGGTTGTAGGCCATGTAGAAATTCCAATCGAGTGCCAGTTTCTCGGGTGTAGTGAAGCCAGTGCGTTGGCAATATCGTTGGATGTACTCGGCTTCTTCTGGAATGCCCAGTGCTTTGTGATCTAAGCCGCCTATGCCGCGAAATGAACCTGGCTTGATGTGCCATGCCATGCAGTGATAACTGAAGTCAGCCAATGGATGACCTAAAGTAGACAGCTCCCAATCTAGCACCGCCAATACTTTGGGCTCAGTGGGGTGAAACATCATGTTGTCCAGGCGAAAGTCGCCATGCACAATGCTGACCAAGGATTCGTCTTTGGCGCTGCTTGGCGTGTTGCTTGGCAACCATGCCATCAAGCGGTCCATTTCTGGAATGGACTGTGTTTGCGAGGCCGCATACTGTTTGCTCCAGCGGCCAATTTGACGTTCGATGTAACTGCCAGGCTTGCCAAAATTGGCCAAGCCTTGATCTGCAAACTTGACGGTGTGCAGCGCTGCAATGACGCGGTTCATTTCATCGTATATGTCGCCGCGTTGGCTGTTGGTCATGCCCGGCAAAGACTGATCCCACAACACTCTGCCAGCCACAAATTCCATGACGTAAAAAGCACGGCCAATGATGGCCTCATCTTCGCAAAGCACATGCATTTTGGCGACAGGCACTGCTGTACCCGCAAGGCCTTTCATGACGGCAAATTCTCGCTCAATGGCGTGGGCAGAAGGCAATAATTTGGCCACAGGACCGGGCTTGGCGCGCATCACATAGGCGCAGTTGGGCGTGATGAGTTTGTAGGTCGGGTTCGATTGTCCGCCTTTGAACATTTCAACACTGAGGGGGCCCTCAAAGCCAGACATGTTGGCAACAAGCCAACGCTCAAGAACCGGAACATCAAAGGCATGCGTGCCGGTGACTGGGCGTGTGCCCACGAAATGATCAAACTGGCTCATGGCAATTACCGTTGTGAATGAACGAAGTGAGGATCAGGGTGCTGGCGTTCAGTTGTCCGAATTCACGATTTTGATAAGCGCTTCTCTGTCGAGCACGGTGAGACCACCGGGTTCGATTTTGATGACATGTTCGCGCTCCATTTGTTTGAGCTCTTGGTTCACGCGTTGCCTGGAGGCGCCCAATAACTGAGCGAGCTCTTCTTGCGCCAATTGCAAACTGATTCGAATGGCTTTGGCATCGGACAAACTGGGCACGCCGTAGCTTCGAACCAAGTGGTTGAGTTGTTTGGCCAAGCGAGCCCTTAAAGGCAAAGTGTTTAAATCCTCGACCAATCCGAACAACTGTCGAATGCGCCGTGCATGCAATCTCAACATGGCGTCGTACAACTCGACATGCGACGACAAAATTTTCTTGAAATCTGCCTTGGCCACATTGAGTGTGGTGGTTTCGCCATGTGCGTAGGCATCGTGCGTGCGCCTGTCGCCGTCGAAGATGGAGACGTCGCCAAACCAAATGCCAGGCTCGACATAGGTGAGGGTGATCAATTTGCCCGATACGGAGGTAGAGCTGACACGGACCGCCCCTTTGGCGCAGGCGATCCACTGCTCCGGCGGTTCTCCGCGGGCTGCAATGAGTTCGCCGTCTTTGTACCGTTTGACGTAAGCGCATCGAAGTATGTCGTGCCTGAGTGAAGGTGAAAGGGAAGAGAACCAACGGCCGGCGTTGATGGATTCTCTTTCCTCCATCGTAAGAATGGGTTCGTCCATAGTCTGTCTTTTGAGTGACTGGGTTGCAAAAAATTGTCGCCTGAGGGACCGTGTCTCACTCGTAGCGAGGTTTTTCTTTGTTTAAAAAGGCTGTGATACCAATGCCTGCATTGACATGGTGCAAATTCTTCACGAAATGATCGCGTTCCAAAGCCAATTGGTGATGAAAGGAAGCGGCATCAGCTTCATTGATCAGCTCCTTCATGCTGGTCAAGGCATTATGGGCTTTTTGATTTAACAGGCTGGCCAATGTGAGGGCGGTGCCCAGTGCTTGGCCAGGCTCACACAATCTGTTGACCACACCCAGCTGATGAAGTCTTTCTGCAGGCATGCGCTCGCCCAGCATCAACAACTCGGTGGCCAATTGGCGAGGCACACTGCGGGCTAAACTCCAAGTGCCACCGCCATCAGGTGACAGCGCAATGTTGCTGTAAGCCATGACAAACACACTGTTTCGTGCCGCCACAATCATGTCGCAGGCCAAAGCCAAAGAAAATCCTGCGCCAGCTGCAGGACCTTCAACCGCTGCAATGACGGGCTTTGGAAAAGTTCGAATGGCCTCTATCCAGTTGTGCAGACCTTCGATGCTTTGAGCTTGGTGCTCTGGTGGTTGTTGGCGGTTGTTGTTCAGTCTTTGCAAGTTACCGCCCGCACTGAACAAGGCGCCCTCGCCGGTAATGACCACGCTTTTAATTTCAGGGCTTGACTCGGCCACGCTCAGTGCCTCGACGCCTGCCGCATACATTTCTGGGCCGAGCGCATTCTTGTGTTCAGGATTGCTCAAGGTGAGAATGAGTGTGGCACCTTCGCTGGTGCTGAGCAGTTGAGCTGACATGGTTTAGTCCTCGGTATGAAGTAAGGACAAGCCAATGGCGCCTCGGCGACGCAACCATGGGCTTGGGCGATACCTTGGATCGCCATAGACGGTTTGCAAATTGAACAGCACTTCCAAAACATTGGTAGGGCCTAATTTGTCACCCAGTGCAAGTGGGCCCAAGGGGTAACCAAGGCCCAAAGTGACAGCGACATCCAAATCTTGCGGTGTGCAAACACCTTGTTGGCACATGTCACAAGCGATATTCACAATGTTGGCCACAACGCGTTGGGTGATGAAGCCACCGCTGTCACGCACCACGCTGACAGCTTTACCATCTCTGGCAAACAGGGCGTGTGCTGCATCGCGCATGTCAGATCGGGTGGCCGGGTTGGTGGCCAATACGCGTCGTTTGGTGGCCGCATCGTCAAACAGCATGTCAATGCCAATGGTGCGCGCTGGGTCAAGGCGTTCAACCACGGCCACGGTAGTAACATCAAAGCCTAAAGGCGCAACAAGGGTTAGAGCGTGCGGGGAAGGTGATGCACCCGTTTCAAGGGTGGCGCCCAAATCTTTGAGGAGCTGTAAAAGTTCGAGGCGTCTTGTGGCACGAGGAGAGACCCAAACAGGCGGAAACTCTTTGACTTGCGGCAAGGCAGGTTCAGTGGCCACAACTGCTTTGCCATCTGTGTATTTGTAGAAACCTTCACCCACTTTTTTGCCCACCACGCCCCCAGCCAAACGCTGAGCTGTGATGACGCTGGGGCGGTAGCGAGGCTCTTGGTAATACTGGTTATAGATTGATTCCATGACAGGATGTGACACATCCAAAGCCGTTAAATCGAAGAGCTCGAAGGGGCCCAATTTGAACCCCACTTGGTCTTTCAAAATTCGATCAATGGTGGCGAAATCTGCCACGCCTTCAGAGACAACGCGCAAAGCTTCGGTGCCGTAGCCACGGCCTGCATGGTTCACAATAAAGCCTGGTGTGTCGTGTGCTTGAACGGCTGTGTGTCCCATTTGTTTGGCAAACGCAGTCAGTCTAAGGCACACATCATGATTGGTTTTGAGACCGGCTATGACTTCCACCACTTTCATCAATGGCACAGGGTTGAAAAAGTGATAACCCGCAAATTGGGTGGGTCGCTTCAGGGCTGCAGCGATGGCCGTGACGGAAAGCGAGGAGGTGTTGGTTACCAAAACCGTGGTGTCAGGAACCAAGTTTTCTAATTCAACAAACAAGCTTTTTTTAATGTCGAGTCGTTCAACAATGGCCTCGACAATTAACTCGCAATCCTTTAAGTCTTGCAGGCTGCTGGCCGTCTTTAAATTTGATTTGTAATTGGCGACAGTGTCTGCGTCAAGGCGGCCTTTAAGAACAAGTGAGTCCCATACTTGGTACACGGCCTCTTTGGCTTTGAGCGTGGCATCTGCTTGGGTGTCATAAAGGAAAACAAGACTTCCTGCTTGCGCAGCAATTTGGGCAATGCCGCGTCCCATAGCACCTGCACCAATGACGGCTACTTTGTTAAATGCAATGTTCATGATCTGATTGAGATTTGTTTTAAATTTTCAAGCAGACAAAATCTGCTTGTTGCCTCTTAACGACGAACTTGCAAAGCGCCAGGGTTGACGATGTTGGTGGGAGTGCCTTTGATGAAATTGACCACGTTGTCAAATGCGGCACCAAAGTACAACTCGTAATTGTCTTTTTCCACATAACCAATGTGGGGCGTGCAAATGCAATTTTCCAATCGCAACAGCGCATGGCCCTGCAAAATGGGTTCGTGCTCAAAAACATCGATGGCTGCTAAACCAGGCCGCCCCCGATTGAGCGCGCTGATAAGTGCATCGGGTTCAATCAGTTCGGCGCGGGATGTGTTTACAACCATGGCGGTGGTTTTCATGCGCGACAGATCTTCCAAAGTGACAATGCCGCGGGTTGCTTCGTTAAGCCGAAGATGCACTGAGAGGACATCGCTTTGCTCAAAAAGTGCTTCACGTGTGGTGGCCGGAATATGACCATCGTTCGCCGCTTTTTCGCGCGAAGCTTCACTGCCCCAAACAACCACTTGCATGCCGAAAGCTTTGGCGTAGCCGGCAACCAGTTGGCCAATTTTTCCATAGCCCCAAATGCCCATTGTTTTGCCTCTGAGCACAGTACCTAAACCAAAGTTGCTAGGCATGGACGCACTTTTTAAACCTGACTGTTGCCAAGCGCCATGCTTGAGATTGCCAATGTATTGTGGAACTCGGCGGGCCGCCGCCATGATCAATGCCCAAGTTAATTCTGCCGGAGCATGGGGCGATCCAGTGCCTTGCGCAACGGCAATGCCACGCCCTGAGCAGGCCTCTAAATCAATGTGGGACCCAGCGGCGCCAGTTTGGGAAATAAGCTTGAGGCGCGGGAGTTTTTCAAGCAATTGTTTGTTGAGGTGGGTGCGTTCGCGAATGAGGACCAAGATGTCGGCGTCTTTAAGGCGAACAGACAACTGCCCCAAACCTTTGACGGTGTTGGTGTAGACCTTGGCGTTGTAGGCGTCGAGTTTGGCGGCGCAATCTAGTTTTCGGACAACATCTTGATAGTCGTCAAGGATCACAATATTCATAGTCACTATTGTGCCTTGCCTAGAGGCTGCCATTGGGAGGGGGGATGAAATTTAGCCCCCAATGGCCATGAAAATCAGTGGGTGAGAGTGGGCTTTTTCTGGGCTTCCAGTGCGACCAGCCTGTCAAGTTCTGCGCAGACATCGGACATGCGGCCCGAAATTACCATGCGACCCGCGCAATGGGGTGTTTGGCCATGCTCAGAGACCCGAAGAACTCGCAAGGCACGATGTTTGGCGAGCATTTGTGTCTTGGGCGAGTTGCCAATGGAAGGTGCTTGAACAAGGGGCGCAGAAGCTTGGAGGTGAGCTGCTGCACTCATGAATTTTTGAATGCCGTTGTAAATGTTGGAAATACCGAAAAGAGCGATGGTCATGGGTAGCCTTCTGAATTGAGAGATTGGGATTACATCAAGAGCGTGTTGCGAATGAGGCCGACCGCCAAGCCTTCGATGTCGAAGGGCTCGCCTGGGTTGACCAAGATAATGGGGTAGTCGGGGTTTTCTGGAAGAAGTTCAATGCGGTCTGCTTGACGGCGCAAGCGCTTGACGGTGACTTCGTCGCCGAGGCGGGCCACCACAATTTGGCCATTGCGAACTTCTTTGGTGGCTTTGACGGCCAGCAAGTCGCCATCCATAATGCCTGCGTCTCGCATGGACATGCCGCGCACACGAAGCAAGTAGTCGGGCTGTTCTTGGAACAGGTGGCTTTCGACATGGTAGGTGCGATCGATGTGTTCTTGGGCCAAAATAGGGGACCCAGCAGCCACGCGGCCAATGAGTGGCAATGCCAATTGGGCAAAACCAGGCAGTGGCAGGCTGAAAAAGTCGGTGGATTGGCGGACGCTGTTGCGGGACGGGCCTTTGAGCCGAATGCCTCTGGATGTGCCGCTGACCAAATCAATGGCGCCTTTTCGGGCCAGGGCTTGAAGGTGTTCTTCTGCAGCGTTGGCCGATTTAAAGCCCAAGACCTGAGCAATTTCAGCTCGGGTAGGGGGCGCGCCCGTTTCGGCAATGGTTTTTTGGATAAGTTCCAAAATTTCTTGCTGTCTAGCTGTGAGCTTAGGTTGATCGTGCATGATGCAGTCCTTTGAAGGTGTCTGAAGCCAAATAACTGTGTTCTTATCCAGTTACTGTATTTTTAACCAGTCTTTTAAGAAATGCAAGCAAATAATCAAAAAATTGTTGTTTTAGGCACAGGGGGCACCATTGCAGGTGAGTCTGAATCAGCCGATGAAGGCCTGTCTTACAAGGCCGCGCAGCGCGGCATTGGTGAGTTGTTAAAGTCAGCAAGCAGCACCCACTTAGCCTGGCCTGAAGTCTTGGCGGCCTGCCAATTTGAGGCTGAACAAGTGGCGCAATTGGACAGCAGGGACATGGACTTTGAAACATGGATTCGCTTGGCGCAGCGCTGTGATCATTGGTTAGCCCAAGACGACGTGGCTGCGCTTGTGGTGACGCATGGCACCGACACCTTAGAAGAAACGGCTTATTTTTTATCTCAGGTTCTCAATCATTCAAAACCAATCGTCTTGACGTGTGCCATGCGGCCGGCAAATTTCAAAGATGCAGACGGCCCGCAAAATTTAAGAGATGCCCTGGTGGTTGCGGCCACCACCAAGGGGTCAGGTGTTTGGCTGGTGGCCGCAGGCGAAATTCACCACAGTCAGTTTGTTCAAAAAGTGCATCCGACAAGATTGAATGCTTTTGATTCAGGTGAAACGGGTGCTGCAGGTCGTGTTCAAAAAGACAAGGTTCAGTGGTTTGAAAACTTCTCCAAGCCCTCGCCAAACTTAAGGCTGCATGTCTCTCAATTGCCTTTGCCAACACAATGGCCATGGGTAGAGATCGTCATGAACCATGTCAACGCAAGCCAGAAGCATGTCGATGCTTTGGTCAACGCAGGCGTTCAAGGTTTGGTCATTGCTGGAACGGGCAATGGCTCCGTCAGTTCAAAAGTGAAGGAAAGTTTGGTTCGGGCCCAAGTTGCAGAGGTTCAGATTCGATTGAGCAGTCGATGCAATCAGGGTGCTGTGATTCCTACCAGCAGCCATGTGTTTGATGCGAAGGGCGCTTTAAGCCCTGCTAAAACCAGAGTGGCCTTGCTGCTGGACATCATGTCCGAGCGGCAAAGCCACTGTCCTTAGTTCATGACCCAGCCAAAGCCTATGTAGCTTGGGCCTGCAGTTGTGAGTGCGTTATTTTGTTGAACCGAAAGCTTGCAGAGCGCGCTGGGTAATTTCTTCGACAGATCCCATGCCGCTGATGGCACGGTATTGGGGAGCAGCTTGTGGTTCACGTTGCGCCCACTCAGAGTAGTACGACACTAGCGGCCGGGTTTGTTGGCTGTAGACATCCAAACGCTTTTTCACAGTTTCTTCTTTGTCGTCTTCACGTTGGACCAAGGGCTCACCGGTGACATCGTCTTTGCCTTCAGCTTTTGGCGGATTGAATTTGACGTGGTAAGTGCGGCCAGATGCAGGGTGTGAGCGGCGGCCACTCATGCGCTCAATGATGGCATCGAAGGGCACGTCAATTTCAAGCACATAGTCCAATTTCACGCCAGCGGCTTTCATGGCATCAGCCTGGGGAAGGGTGCGTGGAAAGCCATCAAACAGGAAGCCATTGACGCAATCGGCTTGGACAATACGTTCTTTCACGAGGTTGATGATGAGGTCGTCGCTGACCAAGCCACCAGATTCCATCACGGCCTTGGCTTGCAAGCCAAGAGGGGTTCCGGCTTTGACTGCAGCGCGTAACATGTCGCCAGTGGAGATTTGAGGAATGGCGAACTTACCGCAGATGAATGCGGCCTGCGTTCCCTTACCAGCACCTGGTGCACCTAAAAGAATAAGTCTCATGAAAGTCCCGAATAGTTATTGAATCTTTCGCCATGGCGAGGATGGCTCTCGTTGGAGAATATCATGGGAAGCATGTGTTTACCTGACGACTCCAAGGCGTTGATATCAGGGTTTGTACAGGGCCCTGACTCTTTCTAAATCTTCAGGGGTATCGACACCGGGGCCAGGCACTTCAGGGGTGATGTGAACCGCTATTTTGTGCCCGTGCCACAAGGCCCGCAATTGCTCCAAAGCTTCACCCGTTTCGATGGGTGCAGCTTGCAATGTTGGAAAGCTTTGCAAAAACCCCACGCGGTACGCGTAAATGCCAATATGCCGAAGAGGGGCAGGTTGTGGCAGGCTTTGAATGCCTTTCGCAAAACCATCTCGCCACCAAGGGATGGGTGCGCGGCTGAAATAAAGCGCCAATTGCGCTTGGTCGATGACCACTTTGACCACATTGGGGTTGGTGAACTCGGCTAGCTCGTGAATTTCGTGGGCTGCCGTACTCATGCTGGCGGAGGGGCGCTGAACGAGCAATTTGGCCACCTGATTGATCAGTTCTGGATTGATCAAGGGCTCATCGCCTTGAACATTGACCACCACATCATTTGGGCTCAAACCCAACAGCGCACTGGCTTCAGCAAGCCGATCACTGCCGCTTGGATGGTCCACTTGGGTGAGCATGGCGCGAACCCCATGGGCTTGGCAGGCCTGAATAATTTCAATGCTGTCGGCAGCGACCACCACTTGGGTCGCATTGGAAAGTGCAGCCCTTTGGGCAACGCGAACCACCATGGGCAAGCCATGGATGTCTGCCAAGGGTTTATGGGGCAGTCGCGTGGATGCCAAGCGAGCAGGAACAATGACTGTAAAGGCTTGCGACATGTGTCACTTCAAGAAAATTAGACCAGGGGCGTGCGCGGTTTGAGTTGTTCTAACTCTTCGTCGCTCAGTGTGCGTGCTTCATTTTCTAGCAAGATGGGAATGCCATTGCGAATAGGGTAAGCAAGCCGAGCACTGCGCGACCAGAGCTCTTGCAGTTCGCGCTGCAAATCTAGGGGCCCTTTGGTAACAGGGCAAACCAACAGTTCAAGTAATTTCGTGTCCATGGCTCAATGATACCTGTGACGGCTTTGAAAGAGTTGATCGAATGCTTTCCAAAATGATGGCTCTGGTTCAAACACCAAAGGCATTGCAAGCGCTTGCGGAAACCTGGCCCACAATTTAACGGCATCTTTTTCAGTGCAAAGAAGCGGCAATTCAGGGTGAGACGGTTGCCATGTCTGAAAATGATCGTGATCGGGCAGAGCCGTTGAATGGCGAATTTGAAATTGCGCTTGCGCCAACATGGCCAAAAAAGCTTCTGGTTTGGCAATGCCCGATACAACTTCGACGGGATTTAATTTCAATTCTGCTATGGGTACTTGTTGGCCATCAGATGTCAAAGCAAATGAGCTGAGTTCACGGAGAGATTCAAAACCTTCAGGCAATGTTCTCTGATGTGTGTGTAAAAGCAAATCGACTTGTCGGGGCCAGGGTTCTCGCAAAGGCCCCGCTGGCAGCAAATGACCATTGCCTAAACCTGTTGCATCCATGACGCAAATTTCGATGTCACGTTGCAGTGCAAAGTGTTGGAGTCCGTCGTCACACACCAGAACATTGACGGCGGGGAACTGATTGAGCAGTTGCCTTGCCGCCGCAACGCGCTGCGCGCCTACAACCACAGGCACATTGCATTTTTGGAAAATCATGAGCGGTTCATCGCCGACCTCACTGGCCAAACTCTGAGCATTCACAATTTGCAGGGACGTTTGGGCTCTGCCGTATCCGCGAGATACCACGCCTACTCGGAAGCCCTGCTTCACAAGACGCTGAACAAGGGCCATGGTGAGCGGTGTTTTACCGCCGCCACCCACCACGACATTGCCCACCACAATGACCGTGGCATTGACGCGATGTTGCTGAATAAACCCCAAGCGGATGGCCACTTGCCTTAGGTACCATGCAATTTGGTAGATGACTTCAAAGGGCCAAAGCAAGTAGGTGATGGCATTTCGGTTGCGCCAATACTTAGGAAGTTGTTGCAACCACTGGATCATGATGGGTTGTTCAAGGCTTGTTGGCTTGCGAGGAATTTTGAGTTGCAAATGCTATTTTGACAACACCATTCATTCGGGCAGCCTCCAACACATTGACCACCGATTGGTGGCTGGCTGATGCATCGGCTTTGATGATCAGTGCTGCGTCAGTTTTGCGCAGTCCAGCCAAGGCCGTGCTGATGTCTTGCAAAGTACGCCCTTCAATTTTGGCGCCGTTGACGGCATAAGTGCCTTGCGAATTGACAACCACCACCCAAGACGGTGTGGCGTCTGTCGAGCCCTGAGCATTGGCAGCAGGCAAGCTGACATTCATCTCATTGAACCGCGACCAAGTGGTGGTGAGCATTAAGAAAATGAGAACAACCAAAAGCACATCAATGAAGGGAATCAAATTGATGTCGGGTTCAATGGCCGTGTTCTTTTTAAATTTCAAAATGAACTCATTCGAAGATTGTTTTTAGTCACGCATGGCTGCCAAATGTCTGGCAAACCGTTCAGAAGCCCATTCCATCTGCAAAACCAAACGGTCTACTTTGGACTTGAAGAAACGCCACGCCATGAGGCATGGAATTGCAACCATCAGGCCGAGTGCCGTGTTGTAGAGCGCTACGGATATGCCATGCGCCAGTTCTGTAGGCTGTTGTTGTCCGGGAGTTTGTATTCCAAACAGCTCAATCATGCCAACCACGGTGCCCAGCAAACCCAATAAGGGAGATGCAGAAGCCAATGTGGCCAAGGCGGTCAGGTAGCGCTCTAAACCTTGCGCCGCCATCCGACCTTCCATTTCCATGCTCTCGCGAACATCTTGGTGGCTGGCATTGGGGTTGAGAGACAGTGTTTGTAAGCCGCTGGCAAACACTGGCCCAACAGCGCCCATTTTGGCTATTTCTTGGATGCTTGAGTCGCTAGGGAAACCCTGTTGCGTACTGTCGATGGCGCGTTGCAAAGCCTGCTCAGGCAAGACCTTGTTGGTTTGCAAGGCATAGAGGCGCTCCAAAATGATGGCGAGCGCAAAGATAGAGCACGCAATGAGCGGCCATATCGGCCAGCCTGCTGCTTGTATGATGCTGTACAAAGTCAATCTTTCTACTTCTGGTTTCAGTTTTGATTATGGCCGATCAAATTGTTCTTCATTTCTGTGGATAACTTTGTGAAGAACATGGCACATGCAGGCTTGTAAACCGCATGAATGCTGGGCTTTATTCCGTTGCCCATTTTTTAGACAGTAAATTTTGTAATTAAATCAATGGCTTACATCCCCCCATGCCTGTTAGGGCTGCACTGTCAGAGCGCAGTGCAAGTAGATTGCACGCTGTGGATGGATTGACCCAGAAAAGACAAGCTCTTGCAACTAATATGGCCCTGCGAACCGCGAAAAATAAGGTTTTTTCATGACGCGAATAGATTCTGAGCCACGTGTTTGGTCGGTTGGGGCACTTTGCCTTGCAATTGCTGACACCTTGAATGCCAGGTTCAATCCTGTGGCCGTCAAGGGGGAGATATCTGGCTTTTCTAGGGCGGCCAGTGGTCATTGTTATTTCAATCTCAAGGATGAGAGCGGGCAAATACGCTGTGCCATGTTCAAAAGGGCCGCCAGTGCTTTAGGTTTCATGCCGAAAGATGGCGAAATGGTGGAGCTTAGAGGCAAGCTGGGGGTGTATGAAGCGCGGGGCGATTTGCAGTTGGTTGTGGAAACCATGCAAAGAGCAGGTCAGGGTGATTTGTTCGCGCAGTTTTTAAAACTCAAAGCCAACTTGGAAGCCGAGGGCCTGTTTGATGCTTCGCGCAAAAGAGATATTCCCGCTCAACCACGAGCCATTGGTGTCATTACTTCACTGGGCGCAGCTGCTTTGCATGACGTTGTCAGCGCATTGCAAAGACGTGTGCCTCATATTCCTGTGATCGTGGCGCCGGCTTCGGTACAAGGCATCAACGCCCCTTCAGAGTTGCTGCAAAGTTTGAAAAAGTTGGTCAGTTGGCAGGGGCAGTTGCCCCCCACATTGCCCAACTCATTGCCTAATTTTTCCGCGATGCCCCTGACGATCGATGTCATCTTGATGGTTCGCGGTGGTGGTTCGATGGAAGATTTGTGGGCCTTCAATGACGAAGCCTTGGTAAGGGCTGTGGCGTCTTGTCCCATTCCCATCATTTCAGGCGTTGGCCACGAAACCGATTTCACTTTGACAGACTTTGTTGCCGACTTGCGAGCGCCTACGCCAACAGCTGCAGCCGAATTGGTTGCGACCGAAGGCGCTCAGCTTTTGGCCGATTGCCAGCTTCTGCAAAAGGCACTTGCCGATGCGCTGACCACCCACCTAGACCGCATGAGCCAAAGGCTAGACTGGGTTGCCAATCGGCTAGGCCGCCCATCGAGCCGGTTGAAAGATCAAACCGCTCGATTGATGCGCATGCACCAGTCGCTCCAATACGGATTTAAATCGCAGGTACAAGCCCAAAAGCAAATGCTTTCTAGACATTCAGAACATTTGCCAAGGCTTCTTCAGCAAAACCTTCAGTTGCACCAGCAGCGCAACTTGAACATGGGCACCCGATTGGGGCTGCTCGACCCGCACTTGGTTTTGGAGCGTGGTTATGCATGGCTAACCGATGACAAGGGCCGGGCCCTCACGCATGTCAGTGACTTTCAAGCGAACCAATCCGTCACGGCCAGCTTGGCCGATGGGCAAGTGAATCTGCAAGTCAAATAGCGCTTTGACTAGAGGGCCCCATGTCAACCCCAGACATGCTGTGCCTATTGCATGGAATTCACAGACAAGCAAAGCCGATCGACCTACAATAGCCGATTGGATTTTTACTGCACTTTAACGAGGAACTCATGGAACACACCCTGCCAGCATTGCCCTATGCCATTGACGCATTGGCTCCCAACTACAGCCAAGAAACTTTGGAATTTCACCACGGCAAGCACCACAATGCTTACGTTGTGAATTTGAACAATTTACAAAAAGGCACTGAGTTCGAATCAATGTCTTTGGAAGAAATCATCAAGAAATCCAGCGGCGGTATTTACAACAACTCTGCTCAAATCTGGAACCACACCTTTTTCTGGAATTGCATGAAGCCTCATGGCGGTGGCGAGCCCACCGGTGCTCTGGCTGCTGCCATCAACGCCAAATTTGGCTCTTATGCTGCTTTCAAAGAAGCTTTCGTGAAAAGCGCTGTGGGTAATTTTGGTTCTGGTTGGACTTGGTTGGTCAAGAAAGCTGACGGCAGCGTTGACATCGTCAACATGGGCGCCGCAGGCACACCTTTGACAACAGGCGACAAAGCCCTGTTGACTGTGGACGTTTGGGAGCACGCCTACTACATCGACTATCGCAACATGCGCCCCAAGTTTGTCGAGACTTACCTGGACAAATTGGTCAATTGGTCTTTTGCAGAAGCCAATTTTGCTTAATTGAATTCAGGTTGGAATCAGTCGTTTCTGATATCACCCCTGCTCAAAAAAGCCCAGGGCATTGCCCTGGGCTTTTTTGTTGAAAAAATCAGATCATCTAATCATCATGCCGCCATCGGCCACAATGGTTTGACCGGTGATGTACTTGCCAGCGGCGCTGGCCAAGAGAACCGCAATACCGCCAATGTCATCTGGCTCGCCAATTCGGCGCAGGGGCGTTTCATTTTCGACCATGCCCGCTTTCACGGGGTCGTCTGTCAAGGCCTTGGCAAAGGCTGTTCGAATGAGGCCTGGTGCGATGCAATTGACGCGGATGTTGTCGGGTCCCCATTCCACCGCCAAGTTGCGAGCCAATTGCATGTCGGCGGCTTTGGAAATGTTGTAAGCGCCAATGACCGCTGAACCATGCAGGCCGCCGACCGACGAGACCAGCACAATGGCGCCATCCCTTTGAGCTTTCATGTCCGGATAGACCATGGTGCAGAGCCACGAGCTTGACAGGACGTTGTTGTGCATGACCTTGTTAAAGATTTCATCGCTCATGCCCGTGGTGGGGCCGTAGTAGGGGTTGCTGGCGGCATTGCAAACCAAGATGTCAATGGGGCCCCAAGCATCGCGGGTTTTTTGCACCAAGTTCTGAAGCTGTTCTTTGATCGCAATGCTGGCGCTGATGGCCATGGCCGTGCCGCCTTCCGCTTCAATTTCTTTGACCACGGCCTCACAGGCTTCTTGCTTTCGGCTTGAAATCACGACCTTGGCGCCGGCCCGCGCCAACTGAAAGGCGATGGATCGGCCTATGCCTCGACTGGCGCCTGTGACAATGGCCACTTTGTTGTGTAAGTTGAACAGCTTCATGGGGCTCCTTGGTGGATTGGCTTGATTTTAAAAAAAGTAGTTTGCCTGCAAGAATCCATTTGAACTGTCGTGCGTGTGTCAGCGAGAATAGGGCATGGATCGAATTCAAACCGTTGTTTTAGGAGCCGGCGTGGTTGGCTTGGCCGTGGCACGTCAGTTGGCACTTGAAGGCCGTGAGGTGTTGCTTTTGGAGTCGGCAGATGCTTTTGGCACAGGCACCAGCTCGCGCAACAGCGAAGTCATTCACGCAGGCATTTACTACCCAGAGGGCTCCTTCAAAGCCAAACTTTGCGTACATGGCCGAAAATTGCTGTACAGCTATTGCCAAGAACGCCACATACCCCACAAACAGTGCGGTAAATTGATCGTGGCCACCTCTGCATCCCAAGTTGCCCAATTGGCTTCCATTCAAGCCAAGGCCGATGCCAATGGCGTTTTGGGCGCCGATCAATTGAGCTTGTTGTCTGCAACCCAAGCGCAGGCCATGGAGCCGGCCTTGCAATGTGAGGCCGCGTTGTGGTCTCCTGGCACAGGCATTATTGACAGTCATGCCTTGATGCTGAGTTACTTGGGCGATTTTGAAAATGCAGGCGGCATGTTGGCCCTTAATTCTCAATTTTTGTCAGCCCAGGTTGTGCACGAGGCGGGGCAAACGCAGTTCATCGTTCGCACTGCAGATGGCACAGAACTCTTAGCCGACCAAGTGATTAATTCAACCGGTCTGATTGCCCCGCAGGTTGCGCGTCAGTTTGCGGGATCCAATTTGGCGCAACTGCCTCTGGCTTATTACGCCAAGGGCAACTACTTCAGCCTTACGGGAAGATCGCCCTTTTCAAGATTGATTTACCCCGTTCCAGAAGCGGCAGGTTTGGGAGTGCACTTAACTTTGGACATGGCAGGCCAAGCCAAGTTTGGACCCGACGTGGAGTGGGTCGAATCGCCTGATGATTTGAGTGTCAACCCCAGCCGAGGTGATGCTTTTTATGCCGAGGTTCGCAAATATTGGCCTGGCCTCAAAGATGGCGCTCTGATGCCTTCGTATGCCGGTATTCGGCCCAAAATCAATGCGCCCCATGAGAAGGCTGCCGACTTTTGCATCATAGGGCCAGCGTCTCATGGCGTGCCTGGATTGGTGCATTTGCTCGGCATTGAATCTCCTGGTCTGACCAGTTCCTTGGCCATTGCCAACGAAGTTTTGCAGGCCCTGAAACACTGAGCTTGGTCAGCCCTTAGCTTTGAGAGATTTGCTTCAGTGCCTTGGCCACTTCATGAACCAAGGCAGGTCCTTTGTAAATGAGGCCTGTGTAAATTTGCACAACATCGGCGCCCGCCTCAATTTTGCTGACGGCATCGTAGCCACTCAAAATGCCGCCCACGCCAATGATGGGAAACTGTGGGCCTAGGTGCTGACGCAACAATCGAATGACGCGGTTGCTGCCCGCCAAAACAGGCGAGCCCGACAAGCCACCGGCTTCATCACAGTGCGGCATGCCTTTCACAGCATCTCTAGACAAAGTGGTGTTGGTGGCAATCACGCCATCCATTTGGTGTTTGACAAGGCTTTGGGCAATGACGGCCACCTGAGCATCGTCCAAGTCGGGGGCTATTTTGAGAAAGACAGGCACGCGTTTTTGGTAGGTGTTTGCCAATGCCATTTTGCGTTCGTTCAAGGCAGACAAGAGTTGGTCCAGCGCTTCGTCGGTTTGCAATGAGCGCAGGTTCTTGGTGTTGGGACTAGAGATGTTGACTGTTACATAGTCGGCATGCTCATACACACCACTCAAACCAATGAGGTAATCGTCGGTGGCCCGTTCAATGGGGGTGCTTGCGTTCTTGCCAATGTTCAAGCCCAGCAATCGGCCTTGACTTCTGAACTTTGATTTTTTCACATTGGCCACAAACGCATCGAGCCCTTGGTTGTTAAAACCCAGTCGGTTGATCAAAGCCTTGGCGCCTGCCAGCCTGAACATGCGGGGCTTGTCGTTGCCTGGTTGCGGCAAAGGCGTGACTGTGCCCACCTCAACAAAACCAAAGCCCATGGCACCTAGGCCATCAATGCATCTTGCATTTTTATCAAGTCCTGCCGCCATGCCCACGCGATTGGGAAAAGTAAGGCCAGCCAATTGAACGGGGTCGGCAATCCAAGGCTGTCGATAGGCCCGGTCCAGAAATGTATTTTGCGTCTGGGCCAACTGATTCAAGGTGAGATCGTGGGCCGTCTCAGGATCTAAGTTGAATAAAAAGGTGCGCGCCAGTGGGTAAAGGTTCAGGGACATTGGATAATCTCATTCAATCCAAGCATTGTCTCAAATAAACCCTATGAATCAAGACGAACTCAAAGCCCTGGTTGGCCAGGCCGCGCTTCAATATGTGGTGCCCGGCCAAATTGTGGGTGTTGGCACAGGCTCTACAGTGAATAAATTCATTGAGGCGCTGGCTTCGATGAAAGATCAAATCAAAGGGGCAGTGTCCAGTTCTGAAGCCTCCACAGCGCGTTTAAAGGCCTTGGGCATTACCGTTTTTGACAGCAATGAGGTGGCCGAGTTGGCTGTGTACATTGATGGCGCCGATGAAATCAATGGCCAAGGTCATATGGTGAAGGGCGGCGGCGCAGCGCTGACGCGTGAAAAAATTGTAGCGGCGCAGTCTAAGGTATTTGTTTGCATTGCCGACGAATCCAAATTGGTTTCAGTGCTAGGCGTTTTCCCTTTGCCTGTGGAGGTCATCCCCATGTCCAGCGCTCGCATCATGGCGCAGTTTGCAAGCATGGGCGGGCAAGCCCAAGTGCGCATGAAGGACGGACAGGCATTGGTCACAGACAATGGACAGCACATCATGGATGTGAAGGGCCTGCAAATCACTGATCCTGTGGCTTTTGAAGCCGAAGTAAGTCAATGGCCTGGTGTGGTCACTGTGGGCGTTTTTGCATACCAAAAAGCCCACGTATGTTTGTTGGGCACTTCAGCGGGCGTGAAGACGCTGAAGTTTTAGGTCATCCTTTGGCTGCCATGCCTTGGTGCCTCAGCAAGGCATTGATGGAGGGCTCACGACCTCTGAAAGCAATGAAGGATTCCAAAGCAGGGCGGCTACCACCGGCCTCCAAAATGGCTTCTCGGTAGCGCCTGCCTGTTTCTAGGCTGGGAGAGCCATCTGCCTGTGCTGTTTCTTCAAAGGCAGCGTAGGCATCGGCGGACAACACTTCAGCCCACTTGTAGCTGTAATAACCCGCAGCATAGCCGCCTGCAAAGATGTGGCTGAATGTGTGTGCCCAGCGGTTGAAGACAGGGGCCTGAATGACGGCAACTTCGGCCCGGACTTTTTCCAAAACGGGCATCAATGTTTCTGCGGGCTTGTGTTCACTGTGCAGCAACATGTCAAGCAAGGCCAGCTCAATTTGCCGCAGCGTTTGCAAGCCGCTTTGGAAGTTTTTGGCGGCCACCATTTTGTCAAACAATTCACGCGGCAAGGATGCGCCTGTTGTGACATGAGAGGTCATGTGCTTCAACACAGACCACTCCCAACAAAAGTTTTCCATGAATTGGCTAGGCAACTCAACGGCGTCCCATTCCACACCACTGATACCCGACACATCGCGCTCATTCACTTGTGTGAGCATGTGATGCAGGCCATGTCCAAATTCATGGAACAGCGTAATGACATCGTCGTGCGTCAGCAAGGCGGGGTTGCCATCGACACCTTCTGCAAAGTTGCAGACCAAGTGGGCCACTGGGGTTTGCAGTTGCCCGTTATCTGGTCTTAGCCAACGTGCGCGAACATCATCCATCCATGCGCCACCGCGTTTGCCTGCACGCGCGGGTTGGTCAAGGTAGAACTGACCCACCAATTGGCCATTTCTTTCGATGCGATAAAAACTGACGGCCGGGTGCCACACAGGGGCTTTGTCTGCGTGGATGCTGACCTCAAACAAGGTTTCAATGATCTTGAACAGGCCTTGCAGAACTTTAGGCGCTGTGAAATATTGCTTCACTTCTTGTTCGCTGAAGCTGTATCGGGCTTCCTTCAGTTTTTCACCAATGTAGGGCCAATCCCAAGCTTGTGGATTTTGTAAATTCAAATGCTCGCTTGCGAATTGCCGCATGTCTGCCAAGTCTTTTTCAGCAAAGGGGCGGGCTCTTTGGGACAAATCTCGAAGAAAAGAAATGACCTTGGCAGGCGAGTCAGCCATCTTGGTGGCCACCGAAATTTCAGCATAATTTTGATAACCCAGTAACAGCGCTTCTTCTTGGCGAAGTTGCAAGATTTCTTGGATCAGTTCGCTGTTGTCTAGGCTTGCAAATTCGGCATCGGTTTGATCGGAGGCACGAGTGACGTAGGCCCTATAAAGTTTTTGTCTTAAATCACTGCTGGTTGCAAACTGCATCACAGGCAAGTAGCAGGGCATTTTCAAACTGAGTTTGTAGCCTTCTTTACCGTCTTTCTCTGCAGCTGCGCGCGCTGTGTGAATGACGTCGTCGGGAACACCCGCTAAATCTGCTTCCGAGACGAAAAGTGAAAATCGATCTGTTGCATCCAAAGCGTTCTCACTGAATTTCTGACTTAGTTCGGCCATGCGCTCTTGAATGGCTGCATAGCGAGTTTTGGCTTCGCCTTGGAGATCAGCGCCGCCAAGCACAAAGTTGCGAAGTGCATTTTTTAAAGCTTGCTTTTGGGGTGCATCGAGTTGCTCTGAATTGACCGCTTTGTATTTGGCATAAAGCCTTTCGTCTGCGCCCAATCGTGTCCAGAATTCTGTGACCTTTGGAAGCGCATCGTTGTAGGCTGCACGCAACTCAGGCGAGTCTGCCACATGGTTCAAATGACTGACAGCGCCCCAAGACATGCTTAATTGTTCGGTGCAAACATCTAAAACTTTGGCAATGGCATGCCAGTCAGATGGGAAGTCTGATGCCGTCACAAGCTCTAACGCTTTTGAAGTTGAAATCAGCAGCTCATCCATGGCCTGGTTGACATGTTCAGGTTTGATCTGATCAAACAAGGGCAAGCCTCCTGTTTGAAGCAAGGGGTTGGACAATAGAGGGTTCATAAATGATGGCCTGATTAATTTTTAAAAAGAAAAGTCGAAGGCTTAAATGCGCTCGGCGGCTTCTAGTGTGTTGACCAGCAGCATGGTAATGGTCATGGGGCCAACACCGCCAGGTACGGGTGTGATGTAGCCAGCCACTTGTTCAACACCGGCAAAATCTACATCACCGCAAAGCTTGCCTTCTTCATTGCGGTTCATGCCGACATCTAACACCACGGCGCCTGGCTTCACCATGTCCGCCGTTAGGATGTTTCGCTTGCCAACGGCCGCCACAATGACATCGGCTTGTAGCGTGATGGCTTTCAAGTTCTGAGTGGCGCTGTGACAGATGGTGACAGTGGCATTCTTTTGCAAAAGCATCAAGGCCATGGGCTTGCCAACAATGTTGCTTCGGCCAATCACGACGGCATGCTTGCCTTTCAGTTCATACCCAATGCTCTCCAGCATCTTCATGCACCCATAGGGTGTGCACGGCCAAAAACCAGGCATGCCCGTCATCAATGCGCCTGCGCTTGCAATGTGGAAGCCATCGACGTCTTTGGCGGGCGAAATGGCTTCAATCACTTTTTGTGCATCAATGTGTTTTGGCAAGGGCAGTTGAACCAAGATGCCGTGAATGCTTGTGTCTTGATTGAGTACGCTGATTCGATCAAGCAATGCTTCTTGCGTGAGGGAGTCTGGGTGTTTTTCTAAAAGGGAGTGAAGGCCACTGTCATGACAGGCCTTCACCTTGTTGCGGACATAGACTTGGCTGGCAGGATTTTCGCCGACCAAAATGACGGCCAAGCCGGGTGTGATGCCCTTGGCTTTCAGCGCAGTAGCTCGCTTTGTGACATCTGCTCGCAATATTTGGGAGAGGGCGTTGCCGTCAATTCTTTGGGCTGTCATGGGTTGCTAGTTTTCAAGGTCATTGAAATGATATCGTCAAGTAAAAACGCCCGCGAGTTGGTGTGTCACGGGCGTTCAGATGGGCCTGCTAAAGGCTAAACAGTCTTTAGCCCTTGGGGGCGTTTTGACCCAAAGCAATTTTGAGTAAATCGGCAACGGTATTGGCGTTGAGTTTTTCCATGATGTTGGCACGGTGAGCTTCAACGGTTTTGATGCTGATGCCCAAATCGTCGGCAATTTGTTTGTTCAAGCGACCGGCCACGATGCGCTCAAGCACTTGTGCTTCACGGCCTGTGAGCTTGGACAGCAAGGCATCGCGGTTGGCAGCATTTTGATGATCTGAAAAAGACTCGCGGGCATTGTCGAGCATGCGCTCGACCAGGCTGACCAAATCATCTTCTTTGAAGGGCTTTTGGATAAAGTCCATGGCCCCTTTTTTCATGGTGTCAACAGCCATGGGCACATCGCCGTGGCCAGTGATAAAGACAATGGGAAGAGGTGAGCGGCGCTCAACCAATTTGTCCTGAAGTTCTAGGCCCGTCATACCGCCCATCCGGATGTCGACGATCAAGCAAGCCACCTCACGCGGATCGTAACGGCTGAGGAATGACTCCGCTGAGTCAAAGCATCTGACGCGATAGTCTTTGCCCTCTAAGAGCCACTGCAGAGAGTCGCGAACAGCTTCATCGTCATCGACAACGTAAACAGTTCCTTTTTTGGGTATCAAACTCATGGTGGTTCCCAGTTTTACTTGCAAATTCAATGTTTTCAGTTGGCCGTGACGGGTATCCAGAAGGAGAAGCAACAACCAACAACTTCGTCGGCATTGTAGAGGTTCTCAGCCGTGATTCTGCCTAGGTGCGATTCGACGATGGTTCGGCACAGGTTAAGTCCAATGCCCATGCCCTCGTCTTTGGTGGAAAAGAAAGCCTCATAAAGACGTTCCATGACCTGTGGTGGCAAGCCTTTTCCTGTGTCAGTGACCGAAAAATGAACTGTATTTTGGGTGTCCAAGACCTTGGGAACGACCCTCAATTCCACATGTCGACGGCCAATTGGGCGTTCCGCGTTGTCTATCGACTCTGCTGCATTTTTCATCAAATTGATTAAAACTTGTTCAATCAAGATGGGGTCCACGCTAAGTTGAGGCAATCGCGCTGCGACGTAATGCGACAGGCGAACATTGCGGCGCCGGAGTTCAATTTCTGCCAATTCAACCGCTTCATTGACCATGTTGACTACTGAGGAGGGCGTCCGATTGGGCTCGCTGCGTTTCACAAATGAGCGAATTCGGTGAATGATTTGACCTGCGCGCTGGGCTTGGTGCGATGTTTTTTCCAAGGCCCAAATCAGATCGGCTTCTTCAATTTGCTTTCCTTTGATTCGGGACAACAAGCCATTGCAATAGTTGGTAATGGCCGTCAGTGGTTGGTTGAGTTCGTGCGCCACGCTCGAGGCCATTTCGCCCATGGTGATAAGTCGACTGGCGTTTTGCGCTCGTTCTGCTTGTTGGGATGACAATTCTTCAGCCTGCCTGCGTGCTGTGATGTCTGTGGCAATGACCAATTGGGCAAGTCGGCCATCGGCCCAATTGATATAACGGGTGCGAATTTCTAGCCATTTGGACAGATGCGCCAAATAAATTTCAGCGCGTTCAGCAGGGGCAACCGTGAGACTTTCTGTAGGCAAGCCCGCCAAAGCATCGACATCGTCCATTTCGGTTTCTGAGTTTCTGATGTCCAGCATGCCAGCTGTTTCAACCAAATTCAAATGGCCCAAGGTGTCAGTGCCAAACCATTGGCGATACAACTTGTTGGCAAATAACAATTCGGCGCTGCCCAATGGCGCAACTGAAACAGATGCATCCAAAGCTTCTAGCACGATGGTGAAGCGTTCATAGGAGGCAGCCAATTGCTCCCTGACGCGATTGGGCTCTGTGATGTCCGTCATAGAGGTCATCCAGCCGGTTTGTTTGCCATTGGCATCAATCAGGGGAGAGACGTAAAGTCGGGCATCAAAAATGCTGCCGTTTTTGCGTTTGACCCTGACTTGGAAGCCCCCCGCTGTTTGTTTACCGCTCAGCTCTTCTTCTAAGCGAGTCATCAAGGATTCTTTGTCCTCTTCTGGCCAGTAAGGATATGGCGCAACGGCACCTATCAATTCTTGCTCTTGCCAACCCGTCATTTGGCAGAACGCTAAATTGACATAACTGATTCGCCCCTCCAAGTCCAAAGCACGCATGCCAGTCAAAATGGAGTTTTCCATCGCGCGTCGGAAATTGGTTTCGGCAATCAACTCTTTTTGAGTTTGTTGTCGCTTGCGTGTGTGTCGCCAATTGGCAATCAGCATCCACGCTGTCAGCAAACTGAGTGAACCGATGACCCAAAAAAATCCGTTGCCAACAAGGTCTTGTGAAGTACGCCAAGCCTGAGCTCTGAGAATGAGGCCATTGCCGACAGGCGATACGGGCACTTCGAATTCATTGTTTTGCATCGAAAAGCCAGGGATGAAACTCCTTAAGCTGTTGCGTTTTGGAATGGACTGTCCCGCAACCAGGTTGCCATCACTGTCTAGCAATGAAACCGCATACTTGGCAGATATCTCACTTGGGACGCCATAACGCAACAAGCTTTCAACAGCATATTCAGCCATGATCACGCCATTGAAACGCCCTTGCGCATTGGTAATGGGTGTGTGCAGTTGAAGTACAACGTTCTTGGCGTAATTTTCTTGTCCTGTTGAGTTGATGCCGATTGACAAACTGCCATCATCCTCTTGGGAATAAATGGGTTGCATCAAGTCTCGAGCAAGGGTGTAGCTGTTTTCAGATTCGCCCCACTTTAAAACTTCGCCGACGCGCCATTTTTGACTGGCCAAAACACTAGGGGCTGTTTGGCTGGCCAATACTTTGCGCCGCTCATCGATCCATGCGATGGTTTTAACTTCCGGATTTTTGAGGACCAATGCTTCTGCACGCCTTGAAAACTCCTTTTGGTCGACGTCTTTGTTAGAGACATCACGCGCCAAGCGCATGATTTGTTCTTGACGCTCTAACAAGCGGAGCCTTAATCTTTGTTGGCTGTATTCGACGTCACGTTTAACGGCTTCTTGTTCTCGATCAGCCTCTTCGATTTTTAAGTACCAAAATGAAAAAGCAATGGCGCTGAAAAACAAAAGCACAGCAGCAATGGGTGCAAGTGTGGCAAACCTGTCTTGTTTGATTGGGTTTTGACGTTTCCACCAACGACGCCACAAAGACACCGGCTTGATGGCTTTGATGACTTTCGTGACGTTTTGAGACTTCATGCCCTTGAGTTTAGGGTAAACACCTTACATTTAATTTCGTAATATGAAATCAATGATCGCCATTTGAAATAATGTAAATATTGTGAGAGAATTTAGGAAATTAGATAAATCATGGCCTTCATAGGAGACAAACATGTCAGCTGTTCAGCCTAATCACATCCTCTCAGACTTGGATGCCATCGAAACCCGCGAATGGATGGACGCACTGTCCGCCGTCATTGAAAAAGAGGGTGGAGAGCGCGCGCACTTCTTGTTAGAGCAGCTTTTAGAGCACGCTCGTCAGAGCAGCATTGACCTGCCGTTTTCCGCCAACACGGGCTATGTGAACACCATCGAGCCGGATCAGGAAGTTCATTGCCCTGGCAACATCGAAATAGAAGAGCGGCTTCGTTCTTACATGCGATGGAACGCCATGGCCATGGTGGTCAAGGCCAATCGCCACAATCCTGAAGACGGTGGCGATTTGGGCGGTCACATTGGCTCCTTTGCCTCATTGGCCCACATGTTTGGTGCTGGCTTCAATCACTTTTGGCATGCAGAAAGTGAAAATCATGGCGGAGACTGTTTGTACATCCAAGGTCACGTTTCGCCCGGTGTTTATGCACGTGCCTACCTTGAAGGCAGACTGACAGAAGAGCAGTTGCTCAACTTCCGCCAAGAAGTCGATGGCAAAGGTTTGTCCAGCTATCCTCACCCCAAATTAATGCCTGAGTTTTGGCAGTTTCCTACGGTCTCCATGGGCCTTGGCCCTTTGATGGCCATTTACCAAGCGCGGTTCTTAAAGTACTTGCATGCGCGAGGCATTGCCAATACCGAAAACCGCAAAGTCTGGGTTTTCTGCGGCGATGGCGAAATGGACGAAGTGGAATCTTTGGGTGCCATTGGATTGGCCGCTCGCGAGAATCTTGATAACTTGATCTTCGTCGTCAACTGTAATCTACAGCGTTTGGATGGGCCCGTTCGCGGCAACGGCAAGATTGTTCAAGAACTCGAGAGTGAATTCCGCGGTTCTGGTTGGAATGTGATCAAGCTCATTTGGGGCAGCGAATGGGACAAACTCTTGGCCCGAGACAAAGACGGCGCCCTGCGCAAGATCATGATGGACACCTTGGACGGCGACTTCCAAGCTTTCAAAGCCAATGATGGCGCCTACGTTCGCAAGCATTTCTTTGGTCGCGATCCGCGCACCCTAGAGATGGTTTCGCACATGAGTGATGACGAAATTTGGTCTTTAAAGCGTGGCGGTCATGATCCCCAAAAAGTGTATGCGGCTTACCACCAAGCTGTTAACACCAAGGATCAACCGACTGTCTTGCTCATCAAAACTGTTAAAGGTTTTGGCATGGGCAAAGTGGGCGAAGGCAAGAACAACGTGCACCAAACCAAGAAGCTTTCGGACGAAGATGTTCGCTACATGCGCGATCGCTTTAATATTCCTGTGCCCGACAGTGAGTTGGCCAATGTGCCTTTCTACAAGCCAGCGGACGATACGCCAGAAATGCGTTACCTGCATGAGCGCCGCAAGGCCTTGGGCGGTTACTTGCCACACCGCCGCACCAAAGCCGATGAAAGCTTTACCGTCCCCACATTGGACGTGTTTAAGTCTGTGATGGAGCCTACTGCTGAAGGCCGTGAAATTTCAACCACACAAGCGTATGTGCGTTTCCTCACACAACTGTTGCGTGATCAAGCCTTAGGCCCCCGTGTTGTCCCTATTTTGGTGGACGAAGCACGTACCTTTGGTATGGAAGGCCTGTTTCGCCAAGTCGGCATTTACAACCCTGCGGGACAGCAATACACACCGGTCGACAAAGACCAAGTGATGTACTACAAAGAAGACAAAGCGGGCCAGATATTGCAAGAGGGCATCAATGAAGCAGGCGGCATGTCAAGCTGGATTGCTGCGGCTACCAGCTACTCCACAAGCAACCGCATCATGGTGCCTTTCTATGTGTACTACTCCATGTTTGGTTTCCAGCGCATTGGCGATTTGGCTTGGGCTGCTGGCGACATGCAAGCGCGTGGTTTCTTGTTGGGAGGCACTTCCGGTCGCACCACATTGAATGGCGAGGGTTTGCAACACGAAGACGGACACAGCCATATTTTGGCGGGCACCATTCCAAATTGCATCAGCTACGACCCCACTTTTGCACACGAAGTAGGCGTCATCTTGCATCACGGCTTGAAACGCATGGTGGAAAAACAAGACAATGTGTATTACTACATCACCCTGTTGAATGAAAACTACCCCATGCCAGGTTTAACGCCTGGCACGGAAGAGCAAATCATCAAGGGCATGTACTTGTGCAAGGCCGGTGGCAAAAACAAAACACGCGTTCAACTCATGGGCTCTGGCACCATTCTGCGAGAGTCTTTGGCTGCGCAGGAATTGCTCGCCAAAGACTGGGGCATTGCTGCCGACGTTTGGAGCTGCCCGAGTTTCAACGAGTTGACACGCGACGGTCAAGACGCAGAGCGCTTTAACATGCTGCACCCCTTGGAAGTACCGCGTGTGCCGTTTGTGTCGCAGCAATTGGCCAAATTCGATGGCCCCGTCATTGCATCCACCGACTACATGAAGAACTATGCGGAACAAATTCGCTCTTTCATTCCAAAAGGCCGCACTTTCAAAGTGTTAGGGACAGATGGTTTTGGCCGAAGCGATTTCCGCAGTAAATTGCGTGAGCACTTTGAAATCAACCGCCATTACATCGTTGTGGCCGCACTCAAAGCATTGAGCGAAGAGGGCGCCGTGCCTGTGGCAAAAGTCGCCGAGGCTTTGAAGCAATACGGCATCAAGACCGACAAGGTCAATCCTTTGTACGCTTGATCAAAAGAATTGGAGACACACATGGCATTGGTAGAAGTCAAAGTTCCAGACATCGGTGATTTCGATGAAGTCGCGGTCATTGAATTGATGGTCAAGGTGGGTGACACCATCAAGGCCGAGCAATCATTGATCACGGTTGAGTCGGACAAAGCAGCGATGGAAATTCCATCTTCAACAGCTGGCGTGGTGAAAGAACTGCGCGTGAAGTTGGGTGACAAAGTTAAACAAGGTTCTGTGGTCTTGGTGTTGGAAGCCAGTGGGGCTGTATCTGTACCTGCTGAGGTGCCAGCTGCTGCTGCACCAGCGGCCGCGCCGGCAGTTCAATCTGTGCCCGTTGCAGCACCAGCAACTGATGCTGCGGTGCCAATGACATCTTCGATCGTCGCTGCTGCACCTGTACACAACCCCGGCGCTCCAACACTTGGCTTGCCTCATGCGTCACCTTCTGTTCGCAAATTTGCACGCGAATTGGGTGTGCCTTTGGAAGAAGTCAAAGGCAATGGACCCAAAGGTCGAATTTCACAAGACGACGTTCAAGCCTTTACCAAAGACGTGATGGCAGGTGCCATGCAAACCAAAGCACAAGCGGCCAAAGCGCCCGCAGGTGGCGATGGTGCCGCGCTGGGCTTGATTCCTTGGCCCAAAGTTGATTTCGCTAAATTTGGACCCATTGAGCGCAAAGAAATGGGCCGCATCAAGAAGATCAGCGGCGCCAATTTACTGCGCAACGCCATCATGATTCCCGCTGTCACCAACCATGACGACGCCGATATCACTGAGTTGGAAGCCTTCCGTGTGTCGACCAACAAAGAAAATGAAAAGTCTGGCGTGAAGGTCACCATGTTGGCTTTCTTGATCAAGGCTTGCGTGGCTGCCTTGAAAAAATACCCAGAGTTCAACAGCTCTTTGGATGGTGATGCCATTGTCTATAAAAACTATTGGCACATTGGCTTTGCAGCAGACACGCCCAATGGCTTGATGGTGCCCGTGATTCGCGATGCCGACAAAAAAGGCATCTTGCAAATCAGCCAAGAAATGGGTGAGTTGGCCAAGAAAGCCCGTGATGGAAAATTAAGCCCTGCAGAAATGACGGGCGCTACCTTTACCATCTCAAGCTTGGGCGGTATTGGCGGTAAATATTTCACGCCCATCATCAACGCGCCTGAAGTGGCCATCTTGGGTGTTTGCAAGAGCACACAAGAACCTGTTTGGGATGGTAAACAGTTTGTGCCTCGCCTCATGTTGCCTTTGTCTCTGACCTGGGATCACCGCGTGATCGATGGCGCTGCCGCCGCACGCTTCAATGCGTACTTAGGTCAAATTCTTGGCGACTTCCGTCGTGTACTCCTCTAACAAATTGCGGGACAAAGCAAGGCGAAGCATTGCGCTGTCCCCAACTGATTGAAAAACTATGGCACTGATTGATATCAAAGTTCCGGACATTGGCGACTTCGACGAAGTGACGGTCATTGAGTTGCTGGTAAAGCCTGGCGACCTTGTGAAGCTTGAGCAAAGTTTGATCACCGTGGAGTCTGACAAAGCCTCCATGGAAATTCCCTGCTCACATGCTGGTGTGGTGAAAGAGCTCAAAGTGAAGTTGGGCGACAAAGTCAAGCAAGGCTCTGTGGTCATGCTGTTGGAAGGCGAAGCAACTGCTTTAGCCGTCGCACCGGCTGCAACTGCTGCGCCACAAACCAGTGCGCCTGCTGCAACACCTTCACCAACAGAAACGCCTGCACCCGTTGCGGTCAATATTCCTAACGCAGCATCCTACAGTGGCACAGTCGACATTGAATGTGATTTGCTGGTTTTGGGCGCTGGCCCTGGTGGTTACTCCGCCGCTTTCCGTGCCGCTGATCTGGGCCTCAAGGTTGTGATCGTTGAACGCTATGCCACTTTGGGTGGCGTGTGTTTAAACGTGGGTTGCATTCCTTCCAAAGCTTTGTTGCACGTGGCCGCGGTCATGGACGAAGTCAGTCACATGGCTGATTTGGGTGTTGACTTTGGCACCCCCAAATTAGACATTGGCAAATTGCGCACTCACAAAGAAAAAGTCATTGGCAAACTCACAGGTGGTTTGGCAGCCATGGCCAAAATGCGCAAGGTCACCACTGTTCGCGGTGTGGGTGAATTCCTCAGCGCCAACCATGTGGTGGTAGAAGAAACCACGGGCGCGGGTCAGGAAAAAACTGGCGTGAAGAAAGTTCTGGCTTTCAAAAACTGCATCATTGCCGCAGGAAGCCAAGCCGTGCGTTTGCCCTTCATGCCCAAGGACCCGCGCGTGGTTGACAGCACTGGTGCATTGGCTTTGAAAGAGGTGCCTAAGCGAATGCTCATTTTGGGCGGCGGCATCATCGGTTTAGAAATGGGCACCGTTTACAGCACGCTGGGCGCGCGCCTTGATGTGGTTGAAATGATGGACGGCTTGATGCAAGGCGCCGATCGCGATCTGGTCAAAGTTTGGCAAAAAATGAACGCCCCTCGTTTTGACAACATCATGCTCAAAACCAAAACCGTTGGCGCCAAGGCCACCAAGGCTGGTATTGAGGTGACGTTTGAATCTGCAGAGGTGGGCGTTGCAGCCCCTGCGCCGCAAGTCTATGACATGGTCTTGCAGGCTGTGGGTCGCACACCCAACGGCAAGAAAATTGCGGCAGAAAAAGCGGGTGTGAGCGTGACAGACCGTGGTTTCATTCCTGTTGACATTCAAATGCGCACCAACGTGCCACACATCTTTGCCATTGGTGACATTGTGGGTCAACCCATGTTGGCGCACAAAGCTGTGCATGAAGCCCATGTCGCAGCAGAAGTGATTGCCGGTGAAATTCAAGGCAACAAAGAGTTGGCAGCCAGTGCCTTCAATGCGCGCGTGATTCCAAGTGTGGCTTACACCGATCCCGAAGTGGCATGGGTGGGCCTGACAGAAGATCAAGCCAAGGCGCAAGGCATCAAAGTCAAGAAGGGCCTGTTTCCGTGGACGGCTTCAGGCCGCGCCATCGCCAATGGCCGTGACGAAGGCGTGACCAAGTTGTTGTTCGATGATTCACCCGAGGCCCATGGCCACGGCAAGATCTTGGGCGGCGGCATGGTCGGCACGCATGCAGGTGACATGATTGGCGAAGTGGCCTTGGCCATCGAGATGGGCGCAGATGCCATCGACATTGGCAAAACCATCCACCCTCATCCCACTTTGGGCGAAAGCATTGGCATGGCAGCAGAGGTGGCACATGGCAGCTGTACAGATCTGCCGCCTTCAAAGAAATAATCTTTCAAGCGCCAAACAAAAAACCGCCTGTGGGCGGTTTTTTCATGGGCGCAGTGATTCTAATTTTTGACGGGCTCATTTTGTAGTTTGTCGACTTGAACCCTTCGAGCACCATTGAACCTCTGTTGCCAATAGGCCTCGCGCATGTCATCCACCCGCACGGCTTTGCCAGGTCTGGGCGCGTGAATGAATTTACCGTCACCCACATAAATACCAACATGGCTGAAGGTTCGTTTCAGGGTGTTGAAAAAAACCAAATCGCCAGGTTTGAGTTCACTGCGGCTGATTTCTTCTGTGACTTTGGCCTGTTCTTCTGCTCTTCGGGGCAGAACCAAGCCCACAGACTTTTCATACATGTAGCGCACAAAGCCGCTGCAATCAAAGCCTTTTTCTTCGCTGGTGCCGCCACTTTTATAGGGCACACCCAGAAGCCCCATGGCTTGCATGACCAGTTCTGAGGCTTTGCCGCCAAAGGCGCTGCGCGCAGACTGCAGGGGCCCGCCCAACTGTTTGCTAATTTGCTGCGTGAGTTGATCGGTCATTTGGGTGACCAATCCTCGCTCCTTGATCAGGCGGTCAAGGTCGTCCTCAACGGGAACCGCCAAGGCCGCCGTTGTCAGAAATACCAGTCCACATAGAATCAAACGCATAATTGATCAGTTTAATGCCATCTTCAATGGGTTGACACCCCCTAATTTGGGTTGGGCAAACTGAGATTTTGATTAATTTGCACCGAGGCCTGAATATGCTGCTTGAAGTTGAATCATCTCAATTGGTTCTGGTTGACTACCAGCTGAAGTTAATGCCTGCCATGAAGGACGCACAAGCAGTCTGGCAGCGCGCTGAAACGCTGGCTCGGACCGCCAAGCTGCTCAATGTGCCTGTTTGGGCCACTGAACAAAATCCATCAGGGCTTGGCGAAATATCGCCAGAGATTCGTCAGCATTGCCAGCGGGTGCTGGCCAAAATGGCTTTCAGTGGCGTGGAGGAGGGTTTGGGGGAATGGTTAAGCCCTCCTGCGCCTGCCGCGCCCAAGGGCAATGCCCGCAGCTTGCCCCGGCATTTGAAAAAACCGGCTGAAAATGAAGCTGGACCCTCCGTGGTCATAGCGGGTTGCGAAGCGCATGTGTGCTTGCTACAAACTGCACTGGACTTACTTGAAGACGAGTTTGAAGTCTGGGTGGTCACAGATGCTTGTGCTTCGCGCTACGACCGTGATCGTGACGCTGCATTTGACCGATTGGCAGGCGCTGGGGCCGAACTTTTAACCACCGAAATGGTGTTGTTTGAATGGTTGCGCTCAGCAGAAAACCCCAATTTCAAGCAGGTTCAAACTTGGATCAAAGCTTTGGTTTAAGCTTTTGCCTTTGAGGCTGTCATGCTCAAAGTCAGTTTGCAGCAAGTCCCTCATGAATAATTATGAATTCAGAAGTCAGCCTCGGCTTTAGGAGACAACATGGTTCACTATGCAGATTTTCACAAACGTTCTCTACAGGACCGCGATGCGTTCTGGGCTGAACAAGCCCAGCAGATTGAGTGGCACAAAGCGCCTCAAGAAATCTGTGACTACAGCAACCCGCCATTTGCCAAATGGTTCAAAGGGGGTGAAACCAATTTGTGTCACAACGCCATTGACCGACATCTGAAAGACCGTGGCGATCAAGCCGCGTTGATTTTTGTTTCTACAGAAACCGACCAAGAAGTCACTTACACCTACAAGCAGTTGCATGCCGAAGTTCAACGCATGGCGGCGTCCTTGTTGTCATTGGGCGTGAAAAAAGGCGACCGTGTTTTGATTTACATGCCCATGATTGCAGAGGCTTCCTTTGCCATGTTGGCATGTGCGCGCATTGGTGCCATTCACTCCGTGGTGTTTGGTGGATTTGCGTCTGGTTCTTTGGCTTCGCGAATTGAAGACGCCAGTCCCAAAGTCATTGTCAGTGCCGATGCGGGTTCTCGGGGCGGCAAAGTCGTTGTCTACAAACCCTTGTTAGATGAGGCCATTCGTTTGTCATCCCACAAGCCCGATTCAGTGGTGTTGGTTGAACGTGGCTTGGCAAGCATGGACATAACCGACGGACGTGATTTGCTTTGGTCCACGCTGCGCGAACAGCACATGAACGACGTGGTGCCCTGCGAGTGGGTCGATGCCACCCATCCAAGTTACACCTTGTATACCTCGGGTACGACGGGCAAGCCCAAAGGGGTTCAGCGTGACACGGGTGGCTATGCCGTGGCCTTGGCTTCGAGCATTCCCAACATTTTTTGCGGCAAGCCAGGCGAAACATTTTTCTGTACCAGCGACATCGGTTGGGTGGTAGGTCACAGCTACATCATTTACGGCCCCTTGATTGGCGGCATGGCCACCATTCTTTACGAAGGCTTGCCCACACGCCCCGACGGCGGTATTTGGTGGAGCTTGGTTGAGAAGTACAAAGTGACCGTGATGTTCAGTGCGCCCACAGCCATTCGTGTGTTGAAAAAACAAGATCCGGCTTTGCTTAGCAAATACAATTTGTCCAGCTTGAAGGCCCTGTTTTTAGCGGGCGAGCCTTTGGACGAGCCCACTGCCAAGTGGATTTCCGAGGGTCTCGGCAAACCCATTATTGACAACTACTGGCAAACAGAATCGGGTTGGCCTATCTTGACGGTGTGCAACGGCATTGAAAAAACGCCCAGTAAATTTGGCTCTCCTGGCAAAGCTGTTTACGGCTACGACGTGAAGTTGTTGGACGATCAAACGGGTGAAGAACTGACGCAGCCCCACCAAAAAGGCGTGGTGGCCATTGAAGGCCCGTTGCCACCTGGTTGCTTGCAAACCATTTGGGGTGATGACGAGCGTTATGTCAAAACTTATTGGGACACAGTGCCTGGTAAAACGATTTACTCCACCTTCGATTGGGGCATTAAAGACGAAGATGGTTATTTCTTTATCTTGGGTCGCACCGATGATGTGATCAATGTCGCTGGCCATCGTTTGGGCACGCGTGAAATTGAAGAGAGTATTTCTGGTCATGCCGCAGTGGCAGAAGTGGCCGTGGTGGGTGTGGCCGACAGTTTGAAGGGGCAAGTTGCGATGGCCTTTGCTGTCCTCAAAGACAACGCACTTTTGAATGATCCTCAAGCCTTGTTAAAACTTGAAGGTGAAATCATGAAGGTGGTCGACAACTCATTGGGTGCGGTGGCCAGACCTTCGCGTGTTCGCTTTGTGTCTGTGTTGCCCAAAACACGAAGTGGCAAATTACTGCGCCGAGCCATTCAAGCGGTTTGCGAAGGGCGCGACCCTGGCGACTTAACCACCATGGACGACCCTGCTGCATTGCTCCAAATATCAGATTTGGTTAAAGCTTCAAGTGCCTGATTTGTCATTGAGCTGACTTATGGCTGACGGGATGGATCTTGATTCATCCCGTTTTTGTTGAACAAAACAGCTGATGTGATGCAAATCAATGGGATAATGCGCAAGTTACTTAGGCCCTTCCCCATGCCACAGTCGCATCCGCCAACCGGTCCAGCCGTGTCGCGGAAGGTAAATCAACCAACTAATGTTCCCTGAAGGGGAACGAAGGTCAGCGAAAATGAGTGAGACAAAATCCGTCTACACCGCCTACCAAGGCAACACCTATCTCTTCGGAGGCAATGCGCCATACGTCGAGGAAATGTACGAGAACTACCTGGCCAATCCAGGCAGCGTTCCCGACAGTTGGCGCGAATACTTCGACGCCTTGCAACATGTCCCTGCTGTTGATGGCTCATCTGCCAAAGACGTTCCCCACTTACCCGTCATCAATGCTTTTGCCGAACGCGCAAAGCAAGGTGGTACCAAAGTCGTCATGGCCAGCGCCGATGCCGAAATGGGTCGCAAACGCACGGCTGCACAGCAGCTTATTGCGGCATACCGCAATGTGGGCCAACGCTGGGCCGATCTCGACCCTTTAAAGCGCACTGAGCGCCCCAACATCCCAGAACTCGATCCTGCCTTTTATGGCTTCACCGATTCTGACCAAGAAACTGTGTTTGACACCAGCAACACCTTCTTCGGTAAAAACGCCATGCCCTTGCGCGAATTGCTCAATGCACTGCGCGCAACCTATTGCGGCACATTGGGTGCCGAATTCATGTACACCTCCGACCAAAATGAAAAGCGTTGGTGGCAGCAAAAGTTGGAAAGCATTCGCAGCAAACCTAACTTCAATGCAGATCAGAAAAAACACATCCTCGATCGCTTGACTGCGGCCGAAGGTTTAGAGCGCTTCCTGCACACCAGATATGTGGGTCAAAAACGTTTCTCTTTGGAGGGTGGCGAAACCTTCATTGCAGCCATTGACGAGCTCATCCAATCTGCGGGTGAAAAAGGCGTGCAAGAAATTGTGATTGGCATGGCCCACCGCGGCCGCTTGAATGTGCTGGTCAACGCCATGGGCAAATTGCCCAAAGACTTGTTCGCTGAGTTTGACCACACTGCGCCAGAAGATTTGCCTGCCGGCGACGTCAAGTACCACCAAGGCTTCAGCTCTGACATCAGCACACGCGGTGGCCCTGTTCACTTGTCTTTGGCATTCAATCCATCGCACCTTGAAATTGTCAACCCAGTGGTTGAAGGCTCTGTGCGCGCCCGCATGGACCGACGTGCCGACCCTCTTGGCAAACAAGTATTGCCCGTGCTGGTGCACGGCGATGCAGCTTTTGCTGGTCAAGGTGTCAACCAAGAAACATTGGCTTTGGCGCAAACCCGTGGTTACTCCACAGGCGGTACCGTTCACATCATCATCAACAACCAAATTGGTTTCACCACATCAGACCCTCGCGACATGGGTTCTACGGTGTACTGCACCGACATCGTCAAGATGGTGGAAGCACCTGTGTTGCACGTCAACGCAGACGATCCAGAAACAGCGGTGTTGGCCATGCAAATTGCGCTCGAGTACCGCATGACCTTCAACAAGGATGTGGTTCTCGACATCATTTGCTTCCGCAAATTGGGACACAACGAGCAAGACACGCCTAGCCTGACACAGCCCTTGATGTACAAGAAAATCGGCGCACATCCTGGTACCCGCAAGTTGTTCGCCGATCGTTTGGTCGCACAAGGCCTGGGCGACACATTAGGCGACGACATGGTCAAGGCTTGCCGCGCCGCATTGGATGCAGGCAAGCACACCGACAGCGATCCTGTGCTGACCAATTTCAAAACTCAGTTCTCTGTGGACTGGGCGCCGTTCTTGAACCAGAAATGGACTGATGCAGGTAGCACTGCGTTGCCCTTGGCTGAATGGAAACGCATTGCCGAAAAAATCACCACCTTGCCAAGCAGTGTCACACCGCATCAGTTGGTGAAAAACGTTTACGACAACCGTGCAGCCATGGGCCGTGGCGACATGCCCGTCGATTGGGGCATGGGCGAGCACATGGCTTTTGCTTCCTTGGTGGCCAGCGGTTATCCCGTGCGCTTGTCGGGTGAAGATTGTGGCCGTGGCACCTTTACTCACCGTCACGCTGTCATTCATGATCAAAACCGTGAGAAGTGGGACATTGGTACTTACGTGCCTTTGCAAAACGTTGCTGAAAATCAAGCGCCTTTTGTGGTCATCGACTCTATTTTGTCTGAAGAGGCTGTGCTTGGCTTTGAGTATGGCTACGCTTCCAACGATCCCAACACCTTGGTCATTTGGGAAGCTCAGTTCGGCGACTTTGCCAACGGCGCCCAAGTGGTCATTGACCAGTTCATTGCCTCTGGCGAAGTGAAGTGGGGCCGTGTGAACGGCCTGACCCTCATGTTGCCGCACGGCTATGAAGGACAAGGCCCAGAGCACAGCTCAGCTCGCTTGGAGCGTTTCATGCAGTTGGCGGCTGACACCAACATGCAAATTGTCCAGCCCACCACAGCCAGTCAAATCTTCCACGTTTTGCGTCGTCAAATGGTTCGCAATTTGCGCAAGCCCTTGATCATCTTCACACCGAAGTCTTTGCTGCGCAACAAAGACGCTACATCACCTTTATCAGAGTTCACCAAAGGTGGCTTCCAAACGGTCATCCCGGAAAACAAAGCTCTCAAGGCAGACAAAGTCAAACGTGTTTTGATTTGTTCCGGCAAGGTTTACTACGACTTGGTTAAAAAGCGCGAAGAGTTGGATGCTGACGACACGGCCATTTTGCGTGCCGAGCAGTTGTATCCCTTCCCGCACAAAGCTTTTGCAACTGAATTGAAAAAGTACCCGAACGCCACCGAGCTGATTTGGACGCAAGACGAGCCACAAAACCAAGGCGCTTGGTTCTTTGTGCAGCATTACATCCACGAGAACATGACCGAAGGTCAGCGTTTGGGATATTCCGGCCGAGCAGCTTCCGCATCGCCTGCTGTGGGTTATTCACACCTTCACCAAGAGCAACAAAAAGCTTTGGTGGATGGCGCATTCGGCAAGATCAAAGGTTTTGTGTTGTCCAAATAACAGACACCACAAAAATATTGAACCAATTAAGAAAGAAACGAAATGGCTATCGCAGAAGTGAAAGTTCCTCAGCTGTCTGAGTCGGTGGCAGAAGCCACCATGTTGAAGTGGAAAAAGAAAGTGGGCGACAGTGTTGCAGCCGACGAAATCTTGATCGAAATTGAAACTGACAAAGTGGTGCTGGAAGTGCCCGCACCGTCAGCTGGTGTTTTGTCAGAAATCTTGGTCGGTGACGGTGCTACGGTGCTTGCCGAGCAACTGATTGCTCGCATTGATACCGATGGCAAAGTGGCTGCATCAGCTCCTGCTGTAGCTGCAGCGGCAGCGGCACCAGCCCCTGCAGCTAGCGCTGCAGCAGCACCCGCTTCACAAAGCAACAGCATGGCGGGTGTGGCCATGCCTTCTGCTGCCAAGATCATGGCCGACAACAACTTGTCGGCTGGTTCTGTAGCCGGTTCAGGCAAAGACGGACGTGTCACCAAAGGGGATGTGTTGTCAGCTGTGGCCGGTGGCGCCAAGCCTGCACCGCAAGTTTCTATTCCAACTGGTGTCCCCACAAGTTCATTGCCACAAGTGGCTGCACCTGCAGTGAATTTGGGTGAGCGTCCTGAACAACGCGTGCCCATGACTCGACTGCGTGCGCGTGTGGCCGAGCGTTTGTTGCAATCGCAAGCGACCAATGCCATTCTGACCACCTTCAACGAAATCAACATGGCCCCAGTCATGGACATGCGCAAGCGCTTCCAAGACAAGTTCGAAAAAGAGCACGGCATCAAGTTGGGCTTCATGAGCTTCTTCGTGAAAGCTGCCGTGCACGCTTTGAAGAAATACCCCGTGTTGAATGCATCCGTTGATGGCAGCGACATTGTTTATCACGGTTACTTTGACATCGGTATTGCGGTTGGCTCACCCCGTGGTTTGGTGGTGCCTATTTTGCGCAATGCCGACCAAATGAGCTTTGCCGACATCGAGAAAAAGATTGCTGAATTTGGCGCCAAAGCCAAAGACGGCAAGTTGGGCATTGAAGACATGACCGGCGGTACGTTCTCCATCTCTAATGGCGGTACCTTCGGCTCCATGATGTCGACCCCCATCATCAACCCGCCTCAGTCTGCTATTTTGGGTGTTCACGCTACCAAAGACCGCGCCATGGTTGAGAACGGTCAAGTGGTGGTTCGCCCCATGAACTATTTCGCCATGTCTTACGACCACCGCATCATTGATGGCCGAGAAGCTGTCTTGGGCTTGGTGGCCATGAAAGAAGCGTTAGAAGATCCATCACGCTTGTTGTTTGACATCTAAGCCTTAGGAAAAAAGCATGAGCAAACAATTTGATGTGGTCGTCATTGGTGGTGGCCCAGGTGGTTACATTGCCGCCATTCGCGCAGCGCAACTAGGATTCCAAGTAGCGTGTGTCGACGAATGGAAAAACGCAACAGGCGGCCCAGCCCTTGGCGGCACTTGCACCAACGTCGGGTGCATTCCTTCCAAAGCTTTGTTGCAGTCTTCTGAACACTTCGATCAAGCCAACCATCACTTTGCCGATCACGGCATCGAGATGAAAGGTGTGAGCATGGATGTGGCCAAGATGATTGCCCGTAAAGACAACGTGGTGAAGCAAAACAACGATGGCGTTTTGTACTTGTTCAAAAAGAACAAAGTGTCTTTCTTTCATGGCCGCGCTGCATTTAGCAAAGCCGTTGAAGGTGGCTACGAAGTCACCGTCACAGGTGCTGCCAACGAAACAGTGCTCGGCAAGAACATCATTGTGGCCACAGGCTCCAATGCACGTTCATTGCCCGGCACACCTTTTGACGAAGTCAATGTGTTGTCCAACGACGGCGCTTTGAATGTGGGTGCTGTGCCTAAAAAGCTGGTGGTGATTGGCTCCGGTGTCATCGGATTGGAAATGGGATCTGTCTGGCGCCGTCTGGGCTCCGATGTCACCATCCTCGAAGGCTTGCCCACTTTCTTGGGCCTTGTAGACGAGCAAATTGCCAAGGAAGCCAAAAAAGCTTTCGACAAACAAGGTTTGAAAATTGAACTCGGTGTCAAAGTCGGCGAGATTCAAAATGGCAAAAAAGGCGTCAAAGTCGCCTACACCAATGCCAAGGGCGAAGCCCTAAGCATTGATGCTGACAAACTCATTGTGTCCATTGGCCGAGTGCCAAACACCATTGGCTTGAACGCAGAAGCTGTGGGCTTGCAGTTGGACGAACGCGGCGCCATCGTGGTCGACGCTGAATGCAAAACCAATCTGCCTGGCGTTTGGGCTGTGGGCGACGTGGTGCGTGGCCCCATGTTGGCGCACAAAGCCGAAGAAGAGGGCGTTGCCGTGGCCGAGCGCATTGCCGGCCAGCACGGCCATGTGAATTTCAACACCGTGCCTTGGGTGATCTACACCAGCCCCGAGATTGCTTGGGTGGGCCGTACTGAGCAGCAGCTTAAGGCTGATGGCGTAGCTTACAAAGCGGGCACCTTCCCGTTCTTGGCCAATGGGCGTGCCCGTGCCTTAGGTGATACCACCGGCATGGTGAAGTTCTTGGCCGATGCCACCACTGATGAGATTTTGGGTGTTCACATTGTGGGCCCCATGGCCAGCGAGCTCATTGCTGAAGCCGTTGTGGCCATGGAATTCCGCGCCAGCGCAGAAGACATTGCCCGTATCTGCCATGCACACCCGTCGCTCAGCGAAGCCACCAAAGAAGCTGCCTTGGCAGTGGACAAACGGACCTTGAACTTCTAAGTTTTTTGAAGTCTCGTTAAACTATGAAGCCCGGGCCCGTCCCGGGTTTTCTCATTTCAAAGAACCTTTGTTCTCAGTATTTTTCAAGAGCATACGATCCATGTCCGTTAGATTAGCCTACGACCAAGAACTTCTAAGCAGAGGCTATGAGGCTGACCCTGCGCAGCTCAGAGCAGTAGAGGCCCTAGAGCGCTGCGCACAAGAATGGGCGGCTTACCAAGAGAGCATCAAAAGCCCCTTTCGTTTTTTGAAAAAGAAACCGGCATTACCGCGTGGTGTTTACATGTTTGGTGGTGTAGGACGTGGCAAGAGTTTCTTGATGGACTGTTTTTACAACGCTGTGCCGGTCAAGGACAAAACGCGTTTGCACTTCCATGAGTTCATGCGAGAAGTGCACCGCGAGATGACTGTAATGCAAGGCACGGTTAATCCACTGCAAGAGTTGGGCAAACGGATGGCCAAGCGCTATCAACTCATTTGCTTTGATGAGTTTCATGTGGCCGACATTACCGATGCCATGATCTTGCACCGGCTGTTGGTGTCTTTGTTTGAAAATGGCGTGAGTTTCGTCACCACTTCCAACTTCAAGCCCGACAACTTGTACCCAGATGGTTTGCACCGTGACCGCTTGCTACCCGCCATTGCGCTGCTCAATCAGCGCATGGAGGTATTGAATGTCGACAACGGCACAGACTATCGCCGCCGCACCTTAGAAATGGTCAAGCTCTACCATTGCCCTTTTGGTGAAGAGGCTGACAACGCCATGACCGATGCTTTCAACAAGCTTGTCAGCAGCCAAGATGAAGATCCTGTTTTGCACATTGAAGCCAGAGAAATTGTTTCAAGAAGGCGGGCTGGGGGCGTGGTGTGGTTTGACTTCAGAACCCTGTGTGGTGGGCCGCGCTCACAAAATGATTACTTGGAAATTGCGACTCAGTTTCATACGGTGCTACTTAGCAATGTGCCCATGATGCCACTTAGTATGGCATCAGAAGCAAGGCGTTTTACTTGGCTCATCGACGTTCTGTACGACAGGCGTGTTAAATTGATTCTATCGGCCGAGGTTCAACCCGAGGCGCTTTACACGAAAGGTCCCCTTGCCCATGAGTTTCCCAGAACCATCTCCCGTCTGCACGAAATGCAGTCGTCAGAATTCTTGGCCTTAGAGCACCGCACCGTGGACACTCAAATCACCTAATTCAAGCATGTTTTCTTGCAACAAAGCTGTTCTTTTTCTTATTTTGGGTTGGGCCTGCGCGATTGCAATGGCGCAATCTGAAAACTCAATGCAATTGCCTGACACAGAGGCTATTGCACAAGAGCGCATTGCGTTGGCAGAGGAAAAAAAAGTCATCTTGAATCACTTTCACGAAGCGTCTAGGGCGTGTTGGAAGCAATTTGCGGTCAACGATTGTTTGTTCAAAGCCAAGCAACAAAAATACCAGACCTTGTCGCCCTTGGATCAACGTGAAATTGCTTTGAATGCACGCCAGCGTGTTCTTAAAGAGTTAGAGCGTCAGCAACGTATTTCGGACAAAACCCAAGAGACGCCTAAAGACAAGGCAATGCCTTGAGCGCATTTCTTCAAGCAGTCGCAGCCACTTTTTCAGAAGATGGCGTCATTGCGCAAGCAACACCCCAATTTAAATCACGTGCCGGTCAAACAGACATGGCCATGGCTGTGGCCGAAACCATTTTAAGCGGCGGCGAATTGGTGGTAGAGGCCGGAACAGGTGTGGGTAAAACCTATGCCTATCTTGTGCCTGTGTTGTTAAGCGGTCAGCGCGCTTTGGTGTCTACTGCTACCAAGGCGCTTCAAGATCAATTGTTCTCAAGGGATATTCCCAAACTCATCGATGCTTTGAAATTGCCTGTCCGTGTGGCTTTGCTCAAGGGGCGCAGTAGTTATTTATGCACTTTGCGTTTGTCACAAGCCAGGCAGAGTCATGATGCTTCGTTGCGTATTCACATCCATGCCTTGAGTAAAATTGAAACATGGTCGCAATCCACTCGCACCGGCGACCTCTCTGAGCTGTCTGGCTTGGACGACAGATCGCCAGTCATTCCCTTGGTCACATCAACGCGTGACAATTGCCTTGGTTCTCCGTGTCCCAACTTCAAATCTTGCCATGTCAATTTGGCACGCAAAGAGGCCATGTCTGCCGATGTTGTTGTCATCAACCACCATTTGTTTTTTGCAGACCTCAATGTTCGCGAAACGGGCATGGCTGAACTGCTGCCTTCGGTGCAAACTGTTGTGTTCGACGAAGCGCATCAGTTGAATGAAATAGGCATTCATTTTTTAGGTCGGCATCTGAGCACCAGCCAACTCTTAGAACTCACGCGAGACATCTTGGGTGCAGGTGTACAAATGGCCAGAGGCTTGGTTGATTGGACCTTGATTTGCAGTGTTTTGGAAAAATCAACCCGTGATTTGCGACTGACTGCCCAACATGCCAAATCGGGTTCACGCCTGCGTTGGATTGACCCCATTCCAGATGGCATTGAAACTTCGGAATGGTTGTTGGCCATGGCGCAATTGCAAGTAGCACTTCAAGGTGCTCAAGCAGCGCTAGATACTGTGAGTGAAATGGCGCCTGACTTTGTGCGCTTGTACGAGCGGGTATCTTTGCAATTGCGTTTGATTCAAGACTTTCAAGAACCCTGCGCGCAAGGGTCGGTGCGTTGGGCTGAGGTGGGTGCACAAATGCGTTTGGTGGAGTCGCCCCTTGATATTTCCAATGCCGTGCACACACACATGTTGCAAGATTTGACACCTCAAGAGCCAAAGACCGGGTCACAAAAAACCTGGATTTTCACGTCTGCAACGCTCGGTGAAGATGATCAAATGCGCTGGTTCACCGAGCCTTGTGGTTTGAGCGAGGCGCGCAAGCTCAGGGTTGCCAGTCCCTTCGACTATGCCAACATGGCCGCCATCTATGTGCCACCGGGCATGCCCAAACCCAACGACATGACTCATACACGCACGGTGTCGACTTGGGTTGAAAAACACGCTCGTAAATTAGGCGGTAGAACCTTGGTTTTGACCACCACATTGAATGCCATGCGCAACATTGGTGAGGCCTTGACTGCCGCTTTGGGTCAAAGCGGTGAGTTAGAAGTTTTGGTTCAAGGACAAGGCCCCAAGCGCAGACTCATGGAGCGTTTTCGAGAGGGCTCTAGCGAAGGCGGTCTGGGGTGCGTGTTGGTGGCTTCTGCTTCTTTTTGGGAGGGCTTTGATGTTCCCGGAGATGCGCTTCAACTGGTCGTCATAGACAAGTTGCCTTTTCCTCCGCCAAACGATCCTTTGGTAGAAGCTCGCTCGCAACGATTGGAGTTGTCGGGCAAGAGTTCTTTCTCAGACTACAGCGTGCCAGAAGCCGCAGTGGCCCTGAAGCAGGGCGCCGGACGCCTGATACGCAGTGAAACCGATCAAGGTGTGTTGGTTGTTTGCGATCCACGCCTCACTGGCATGGCCTACGGACGGCGTTTGTTGGCCTGTTTGCCGCCGATGCGCAGACTTCACACTGAAGTTGAATTCGAAGAGGCCTTTGGCAGGCTTACCAAAACTTCCACCACGCAGTAGGTTTGCTGTTGGGTGTTGTCAGGGTTTTGGGAAAGTTCGTCTCTAATACGCGAAGCGCATCTGCCCTTAATTCCTCCATGCCCAATGCACCATAGGACTTGGCCAGAATTTCCAGGGCTTCTTTGGCGGCCGGCACCCCTGGGTAGTCAGTGATGGCCAATTGAGCACGATTGACAGCTGCCACATAGGCGCCTTTGCTGTAATAAAAACGCGCCACGTGAACTTCGTAAGTTGCCAAAGTGTTGACAATGTAAGTCATGCGTTGGCGCGCATCTGGCGAGTATTTGGAGTCTGGAAACCGAGTGATCAACTCGTTGAATGATTCAAAAGAGTCTTTGGCAGCTTTTTGATCACGCTCCGACAAGTCTTGCCTCGTAATGAATGAGAACAAACCCAAGTTGTCGTTGAAATTGATCAGGCCTTTTAAATAAAGCGCGTAATCCACAGCGGGGCTGGCGGGATGAAGTTTAAGGAAGCGGTCAAGCGTGGCAATGGATTGAATTTTTTCTGTGGCTCGATATTGCGCATAGGCTTTTTCGATTTGGGCCTGTTGCGCCAATGGTGTACCAGCTGCCCGTCCCTCTAGCTTTTCGAAAAGCATGGCCGCCCGGTCCCAAGCACCCGCATTTGATTCATCGCGTGCTTCTTTGTAAATTTTTTCAGGCGCCCAAGCTGCTGTAGGATCTGCTGACGTGCTGGAGCAACCTGACAAAACAGTGACGGTCAAACCGACAAGCGTTAGCGCAAGCACCGATAATCTGATGTTCAACATCTGGCAACCTTGGAAATAAACCAAATTGATTATATCGAGACCCCCAGAGTTAGACGACGTTGATGAGTTTCAAGATGAAACTTCCTTGGATTTAGCTGTCACGGCCGAGGTCTCAGAGGTCCGTGAACTGCTTGTACCCGCGGAGTTACATGGCCAACGCTTGGATCGGATGCTGGTGGCCGGCGTACCCGAGTTTTCAAGAAGTTATTTACAGCAGTTGTTGGAAGACGGCGCCGTGACCCGCGCAGGCCTGGCTCAGCTGAAGTCTGCTTTCAAGGTCAAAGCCGGTGAGCGATGGCATATTGAGTTGCGTGCCACGCCTCAATCGCAAGCCTTCAAGCCAGAATCTATGGCTCTGGATGTGGTCTATGAAGACGCCGATCTCAGGGTGATCGATAAACCTGCTGGCTTGGTTGTACACCCCGCACCAGGAAATTGGTCGGGTACCTTGATGAACGGTCTTTTGGGTTTAGATCCTGCCCTCATGGAATTGCCCAGAGCCGGCATCGTTCATCGCTTGGACAAAGAAACCAGTGGCTTGATGGTGGTTGCCAGAACGCGCCTCGCCATGGATGCTTTGGTGCAAAAAATGGCAGCCCGAGAAATCAAGCGACAGTACGTCGCCATGAGTGATCAAGCTTGGTCGGGTAATACGCAAAAGACAGTTGATTTGCCCATCGGCCGAGACCCTGCCAATCGCTTGCGAATGGCAGTGATTGATTTAGCCAGAAATTCTGGAAAAACGGCCAAAACTCACTTTCGTGTCATGTCACAAAGTGAGCAAGGCAGCCTTGTGCGTTGCATTTTAGAGACGGGGCGAACGCATCAAATTCGAGTTCACATGGCCGCCCTCAAATTACCTTTGGTGGGGGATTCAACTTATGGGGGCTCTTCGCACCCCCTCATGCCTAGGCAGGCCTTGCATGCCGACCTGTTGTCATTTGACCACCCCGTATCGGGCCAGCCCTTAGCATTTCAATCGCCACTGCCAGCAGATATTCAGAGTTTGCTTCAAGCTTGGTCCCTCAGTTACAATGAAAAATCCTGAATCCCAGGCTTGACCGATCGAAAGATTGGCCTAAATCCCCTTAATGGGGTGCGCAGGTGGGTTCCATCCCCCGCCAACTTGATGTTTTAAGTCGGTGCGTGCACCTTGATTCGCGCTTCAAGCGCATTTATCCCGGAAGATTGACACCATGAACACGGCGCAAGCCAAGCGTGTCCTTGAAACAGCGTTACTTTGTTCAACTCAGCCCGTCACTGTGCGTGACATGCGTGTGTTGTTCGATGACGCTTTAGGCGCTGACACACTTAAGGCACTCTTAGAAGAGTTGCAATTGGATTGGGCCGAGCGCGGCCTGGAGCTGGTCTCTGTTGCCACAGGTTGGCGGTTTCAAAGCCGCCCTGAACTGCGGATCTATTTGGACAAGCTGAACCCAGAAAAGCCCCCCAAATACACCCGTGCTGTCATGGAAACTTTGGCCATCATTGCGTATCGGCAACCCGTCACACGCGGCGATATGGAGGACATTCGAGGTGTCACCATCAACACGCAAATCATCAAACAGTTGGAAGACAGGGGCTGGGTTGAGGTCATTGGACATCGCGAGTCTGTCGGCCGTCCTGGTTTGTATGCCACCACCCGCCACTTCCTCGATGATTTGGGCTTGTCTTCCCTTGACCAACTGCCTTTACTAAGCAGTGTAGAGGGTCAAGTCGACGTTCTTGCCAGCTTGAATCCCCCTGAAGCGGATGCATCGCAAGCCTCACTCTCCCTAGAGGATGCCATCGAAGCAGCTGAAACGACAGAGACCGAAGACCTGACAAACATTGCGCAAGAAATGCCAGACGCGGCGAAAGGCCAGCACCATGATTGAGACACCCGAGACGCCGTCTCAAGATCCTCTGCGGCCGATTGCCATCGAGGACGTCGTTTCTGGAGAGTTTGACCAAGAAGCTGAAGGCACCATTTCGCCACTTTTGACCAAGCGCGTTCTGCCGCCCCAAGCTGAGTCCCCCAAGCTTCACAAAGTCTTAGCCCAGGCGGGCTTAGGCTCCCGTTTGGAAATGGAGCAGCTCATTTTGGAAGGGCGTATCTCGGTCAATAACGAGCCAGCCCACATTGGTCAACGAATTCAGTATGGAGATCAAGTCAAGGTCAACGGAAAGCCTCTTCGAATTCGAATCGACCCGCCCCCGCCCCGCGTCATTGCTTATCACAAGCCTGCAGGTGAAATTGTCAGCCATGATGATCCTAAAAACAGGCCCACTGTTTTTCGCAAATTACCCCGTTTGCAACATGGCAAATGGCAGTCTGTTGGCCGCTTAGATCTCAACACTGAGGGCTTGCTGCTGTTCACCAGTTCAGGCGAATTGGCCAATCGATTGATGCATCCTCGATTTGGGTTAGAGCGTGAATACGCGGTTCGCGTTTTGGGCGCGCTGAGCAATGAAGAAAAGCAGAAGTTATTGGACGGCGTCATGCTTGAAGATGGCATGGCCCAATTTGGTTCGATTGAAAACGGCGGTGGTGAGGGCTCAAACTGTTGGTACCGCGTGACCATTTCAGAGGGCCGCAATCGCGAAGTGCGCCGCATGATGGAAGCTGTGGGCCATGCGGTTAGCCGCCTCATTCGCATTCGCTACGGCGCCATGGTGTTGCCGCATGGTTTGCGCCGCAGTACCTACATGGAGTTGGACGAAGCCGACATACGAGCCCTCACGCATGCGGCCAACAAAGCCGAAGCTGCTGAAAATCGTGATGAGCCCGGAATTGTTGGCGTACAGAGAACGCAAGATCCTAGGAATCAAAATCCCCGCAATCCCAGAAACAGGGCCTTTGGCGCCAAAAAAACAGGACCCGGCCCATCTCGACAGCGCACCGACAAAGCTGCCAGCAGTCAGCCCGACCCTATGAAAACCTCTGTGGGCTACATTGGGGCCGACAGTTTCAGTCGACAGAGGAAAGAGCAAGGCCCTGGCGGTAAATCGGGCGGTCCCCGCCGAAATGGCGGCAGAAGTCGCTAAATTGGCTCAATTGGCTCAATTGGCTCAGTTTGCTCGGGCCTTTCAAGGGTTTGCAATTCCTTTTGCACCATGGGGAAACCCTCGACTCGGGTTAAAATGGTGGGCTTTATTAAAAAATATTTAGGAATTTCTCCATGGCTATCGAACGCACTCTTTCCATCATCAAACCTGACGCGGTTGCAAAAAACGTCATCGGTCAAATCTACGCTCGTTTTGAAGCTGCTGGCCTCAAAGTGGTTGCCGCTAAGTTGGCGCACCTCTCACGCGGCGAAGCAGAGGCTTTTTACGCTGTTCACAAAGAGCGTCCTTTCTTCAAAGACCTGGTTGATTTCATGATTTCTGGCCCCGTCATGATCCAAGCCCTTGAAGGCGAAGGCGCTATTTTGAAAAACCGCGATTTGATGGGCGCAACCGATCCAAAGAAAGCAGCGCCTGGCACCATTCGCGCCGACTTTGCAGAAAGCATTGACGCCAATGCGGTTCACGGTTCTGACGCTGCAGAAACAGCAGCTGTTGAAATCAGCTTCTTTTTCGCTGGCATGAACGTTTATTCACGTTAATCCCTGCTAATTCGCTTTTGCAATTAGCTCGCGGACAAGAACTTTCTTTCATCCGCCATGACGGCCAACCTTCTTGATTTCGACCTTGAAGGTTTGGCCGTTTTTTGTGAGGGTTTGGGCGAAAAACGTTTTCGCGCCACCCAGCTTTTTCGCTGGATTCATCAGCGCGGCATGTCCAATTTTGACGATATGTCAGACCTTGCCAAATCATTGCGCGAGAAACTAAAAGTTCATGCCCACGTTGCGGCTTTGCCTATCCTGTCCCAACAATTCTCAAAAGACGGCACGATCAAATGGTTGTTCGATGTTGGCGCAGGCGATGCCGTTGAAGCCGTCTTTATTCCTGAAGACGATCGCGGTACTTTGTGCGTTTCATCCCAAGCCGGTTGCGCTGTGGGATGTCGCTTTTGCTCTACGGGGCACCAAGGCTTCAGTCGCAACTTAAGTACTGCCGAAATTTTGTCGCAGCTCTGGTTTGCCGAGCATTTTTTACGCCGTCATTTGAATCAGACTGACCGCGTGATCTCCAATGTGGTCTTGATGGGCATGGGCGAGCCGCTGCAAAATTACAGCGCTTTGGTTCCTTCTTTAAAAGCCATGCTAGACGATCACGGCTACGGTCTGTCGCGTCGACGGGTGACAGTTTCGACGTCGGGTGTGGTGCCCATGATGACCCGTTTATCAGCCGATTGCCCAGTCGCATTGGCGGTTTCTTTACATGCCCCCAACGATGCATTGCGCGACAACTTAGTGCCTTTGAATCGAAAGTACCCTTTGGATGAATTGCTGTCTGAATGCACGCGCTATTTAGAAAAAGCACCCCGCGATTTCATCACCTTCGAATATTGCATGCTTCAAGGGGTGAACGACCAAGTGACGCATGCCAAAGAATTGGTCCAACTCATTCGACGCCATGCCAGCCAGGGGCTTCGTTGCAAATTCAATCTCATTCCTTTCAACCCATTCAAAGAGTCTGGCTTGTTGAGGTCCGATGATGCAACAGTTCAACAATTCGCAGCGGTCCTTTTAGACGCTGGGTTTGTGACCACTGTCCGTAAAACCCGGGGAGATGACATTGATGCTGCCTGCGGACAACTGGCGGGTGACGTTAAAGACCGCACGGGCGTTGCCGATCGAATTGCACAACAACGTGCAGTGCCCATTCAGTGGCACGATGCCGCTTCTATCACCCAAACGCCTCAAGTCTGATGCCAAGACCCGCTGCTCTTGCCCCTCATTTGGGGGCAAGGCTTCTGATGGTCTTACTTTTTGTTTCAATCATCTTTCATTTGCCGCTGGCCGGCGCATGGTTTCCCAAGGCCTCCGAGTCGTCTCAGGACTTAACGCGTGCACAGGCCAGAACGGCCTTGGCGTCTGCCTATTTTCAAGCAGGCATGTATGTCTTTGCATTGGAGGAGATCGATCACGCATTGATTTTGACGCCCCAGCATGCACCTGCATTGGTGCTCAAAGCCCTTCTTTTTCAACAACAAAACAAGGCGGATTTGTCTCAAAAATACTTTCAACAAGCCATGGCTGCAGCACCGCAAGATCCTCAAGTTGCTCTTCAATGGGGAATATTTGATTGCCAAAATGACCATTTTGAAGCGGCATTTGAAAAATTCAAGCGGGCTTTGGGCCTTTCCATGGGCCCATTGCAGGTCAAGACGAACTGGATTTGGGGTCAATGTCTCAGGCGAAATAAGCAATTTGAGGCCGCCAACGAAAGGTTGTCAGAGGCCTTTGCACAGCAGCCAAGCTTGATTCCTGAGCCACTTGAACTGGTTGAGCTCAAAATTCAGTTGGGAAAGTACATAGAAGCTGAGAAAATTCTTGAATATTTGAATGATTCTCCCTCTGTGAGTGCACAATCGGTGTGGTTTGCTTTGCAGCTTGCAGAGCGTCAGAATCAAGCAGTTAAAAAGAACCATTGGGGCAAGATGTTAGGACTTCATTTTTCAAATTCAGCGCAGTGGCGCGCTTATCAGGAAGGCGCCTCACATGACTGAAACTCTTGATGAGGCTTCGATGCCCCGTTCGCCCGGCGGCATCATGCGCTCTGCTCGTGAAAAAGCTGGCGTGCATTTGGGCGTATTGTCTGTGAACCTCAAAGTCAGTATCAAACAATTGGAAGCCCTTGAGGCAGATCAATTTCAGCACTTGCCTGAGCCGGTTTTTGCACGTGCATTGGCTGCCAAAGTTTGTCGTTTTTTGAAAATTGATTCCGAACCTGTTTTGGCACTGATGCCTCAAATGACCAATGGTTTAAAACCCTTGCAGCTCATTGAATCTGACAACAGGTCTTCCAGCAGACTGCATCGAATGGGTCAACCTAGCGGCACTGATCCAAAGGGACGCAAGCTTTGGATCTTGTTTGCGGTCATTTGCATTTTGGCTTGGGCTTACTCCGCCGATTTACAACTCATTGTTTTCAATCAAAATACAAAACCTGAGGTTTCAGATGCGGTCCCCACCATGCCTCCGGTTCAAGAACAAGCAGCCCCTGATGCAGCGCAAGCCGATCTCCCAAAGGCCATGGTGTTTGACAGTTCTACGCCTGAAGCCAATCGCCGCAACTCACCCAACGACTCAAATCCTCCAACTTTAGAGGTCAAAAAATGATGCAACCTATTGTCATTCCTAAGACCATGGCCGAGGCCATTCCTGCGGCAATTCCTCTTCAAAGGCGCAGCCTTCAATCTCAGGTTGTATGGGGCCAACGCATTGTCACGGTGGGGGGGCAAGCGCCCGTTCGTGTTCAGTCTATGACCAACACCGATACCGTTGATGTCATTGGAACAGCCATTCAGGTTAAAGAATTGGCCATAGCGGGTTCGGAATTGGTGCGGATCACTGTCAACACGCCAGAGGCTGCAGAGGCCGTTCCCCATATCCGAGATCAGCTCGACAAAATGGGCATTGATGTGCCCCTGATTGGTGACTTTCATTACAACGGACACCGATTGTTAAGCGACCATCCGGCTTGTGCTGAAGCACTCTCCAAATACCGAATCAATCCGGGCAATGTTGGAAAAGGCGATAAGCACGATCTGCAATTTGGTCAAATGATTGAAGCTGCCATGCGGTGGAACAAACCTGTTCGCATTGGTGTCAACTGGGGAAGCTTAGATCAAGAGTTGTTGGCTGAATTGATGGATCAAAACAGTCAAAGAAAAGTGCCTTGGGAATCTAAACAAGTGATGTACGAGGCGCTCATTACGTCGGCAATCACTTCGGCCGACAAGGCACACGAGATGGGCATGGCTCGTGCACAAATCATGCTGTCGTGCAAGGTCTCTGGCGTCCAAGATCTGATTGCCGTCTACCGCGAACTGGGCCGACGCACGGATTACCCTTTGCATTTGGGGCTCACCGAAGCAGGCATGGGGACCAAGGGAACCGTCGCCTCAAGCACTGCTCTGGCCATCTTGCTTCAAGAAGGAATTGGCGACACCATCCGCGTCTCACTCACGCCACAGCCCGGCGAGGCGCGCACCCAAGAGGTGGTCATTGCTTCAGAAATTTTGCAATCTTTGGGTTTGCGAATCTTTGTACCCAGTGTCACGGCATGCCCAGGTTGTGGCCGCACCACCAGCAGCACCTTCCAAGAACTGGCCAAACAAATTGACGATTTCTTGCGCGCTCAAATGCCTGTTTGGCGCAGCCGTTATCCCGGTGTCGAGCACTTGAAGTTGGCCGTCATGGGCTGCATCGTCAATGGACCTGGCGAAAGCAAACATGCCGACATCGGTATCAGTTTGCCTGGCACTGGCGAAGCCCCTGCTGCACCGGTGTTCATTGATGGTGAGAAAAAACTCACCTTGCGTGGCGACAACATTGCCAAAGAGTTTCAAACTCTGGTCGAGCAATACATCGACAACCGCTTTGGCGGCAGCTCCAACGCTGTCATTTGAATTTTTATGTCCGACATTCAATCCAAAGAACTTCCTTCCAAAGTGAGCGCGTTTAAAAAACTGACTGCCGTCAAAGGCATGAACGATGTATTGCCCGGAGAGTCCGCCAAATGGGAATGGCTCGAAGGCATTGTGAGAAATTTGATGGCGCGTTATGCCTATCGAAACATTCGAACACCCATCGTCGAACCCACCGCACTCTTTGTTCGCGGCCTTGGCGAAGTGACTGACATTGTTGAGAAGGAAATGTATTCCTTCGAAGATCGCTTAAATGGTGAAGCCCTAACGCTGCGTCCTGAAAGCACGGCAGGTGTTGTGCGCGCAGTGGTAGAGCACAACATGCTTTACGAGGGCGGCAAGCGTTTGTACTACATGGGCCCGATGTTCAGACACGAGCGCCCGCAACGTGGACGCTACCGACAGTTCCATCAAATTGGCGCTGAGGTCTTGGGTTTTCAGGGCCCCGAAATTGACGCAGAAGTTATTTTGTTGGCCCATGATTTATGGCAAGCCATTGGCCTCAAAAACGTGCGCCTAGAGCTCAATAGTTTGGGTCAACCACCAGAGCGCTTGGCACATCGCGCGGCCTTGATCACGCACTTTGAAAAACACCAAGCTGTGTTAGATGAGGACGCTAAGCGCCGTCTGTACACCAACCCGCTGCGAATTTTGGATACCAAAAATTCCGCCATGAAAGAAGTGGTTGAGTCAGCCCCTCAACTGATGAATTTTTTGGGTGTAGCTTCGCTTGCCCATTTCAATGCGTTACGTCAAATTCTCGATGCCAATGGTGTTCAGTATTCGTTAAATCCTCGTTTGGTTCGCGGCATGGACTACTACAACCTCACTGTGTTCGAGTTCATCACCGATCAGTTGGGTTCTCAAGGCACTGTGTGTGGCGGCGGTCGTTATGACTACCTGATTGAGCAAGTGGGTGGCAAGCCCGCGCCTGCTGTGGGTTGGGCCCTAGGAATTGAGCGTGTTTTGGCCTTGCTAGAAGAGCAGGGTGTGCAATTGCCCGAAGCTACGCCCCATGCCTATGCCATCGTGCCAGATGCCAACAATTTGCCCTTGGTTTTGAAACACCTCAGGCAGCTTCGCGCCTTGGGTGTCAATGTTCAAATGCACGCAGGCTCAGGCGAGGGCGTTGGTAGCATGAAAACTCAATTCAAAAAAGCCGACAGCAGTGGCGCGGCTTATGCCCTCATTTTTGGTACAGATGAGCTCTCTCAAAACACCGTTTCAGTCAAGTCTTTGCGAGATGGGGGCGGGGCTCAAAGGACAGAATCTCTTGAAAAGTTGGATGTCTGGGCTCACAGCCTACAATCCACCACTTAAATTAAAGTTGAATATGGCATCACATCTCGATCTAGAAGAACAAGAGCAACTTGATGATCTCAAGCACTTTTGGAAAAAATACGGCAATGCCATCACCTGGCTGTTGATTGTCGTGATGGGCTCTTACGCTGGCTGGAATGGCTATCAATATTGGCAAGGCCAGCAGTCTGGCAAGGCATCGGCACTCTTTGATGAGCTTGAAAAGTCAGTGGTTTCTGGTGACATGGTCAAGCTTGAGCGTGCTTGGACCGATATGAAGGAACGCTTCCCAAGCACCACCTTCGCAGCCCAATCCGCCTTGCTGGCTGCTAAATCTTTTCAAATGACAGACAAGCCGGATGCAGCAAAGGCAGCCCTGCAGTGGGCCAGCGAAAGTGCATCCGATCAAGGCAGTGCGCAACTGGCCCGTTTGCGCTTGGCCAACTTACAAGCACAACAAAAAGCCTTTGATGAGGCTTTGAAAACGCTGTCCAAACCTTTCGATCCTGCATTTGCCGGACTGGCCTCTGACGTTCAAGGCGATATTTTTGCGGCTCAAAACAAATCGCAAGAGGCCATCAAGGCTTACAGTGATGCATGGCGTCAGTTGGAAGAAAATGCTGAATACCGTCGTTTGGTTGCAGCCAAGTTAAACGCCCTAGGCCAGGACCCTGAAGCTGCAAAAGGTGCTTCGAAATGAAATTTCAGTCCTTCTCTGTTGGGATGAGGGCGAAAAGCATGACCAGGCTGTCCTTGGCAACGGTTGGCTTTTTGCTAATGGGTTTGGTCGCTTGTTCAAGCACCCCCAATAAACCCAGCCCCACAGCCTTGACTGACTTCAAATCCCAATTAAGCATCAGCAAAGTCTGGTCACTTCAAATTGGCCCCATCAGCCCAAATTCCAATGCACCCTTAAGTCACAACGTCACAGAGGGTCGTTTGGCCTTGGTCACGGGCAGTGGTCTTGTTGTTTTGTTAGATGCCGAAACGGGTGCTGAATCATGGCGTCTTGCCCTGAACACACCTGTTGCCGCTGGCATTGGGGGCGACGGTCAGCGCTTTGCCGTCATTTCTCAAGCCAACGAATTAATTGCGATTTCAAATGCCAAAGTTATTTGGCGGGTTAAGTTGCCAGCATCTGCTTTTACATCGCCTTTGGTTGCCGGCGGACGTGTCTTTGTTCTGACGGCTGATCGAACCGTGACGGCCTTCGATGGGGCATCTGGTCAAAGGTTGTGGAGCCAACAACGCGCTGGCGATCCCTTGGTTTTGAAGCAAGCCGGTATCCTGACTTCTTTCCAAGACAGGCTAA
>Ga0209356_1000022_pt1 | contig 55938 bp, 48 predicted proteins | sample LauGreFaBDMM15SN_2_FD_188213 | JGI IMG/M metagenome (GOLD analysis project Ga0209356, IMG submission 188213) | Freshwater lake microbial communities from Lake Michigan, USA - Fa13.BD.MM15.SN (SPAdes) (version 2) | ecosystem: Environmental > Aquatic > Freshwater > Lake | place: Lake Michigan, USA...
TATTGCCAGTCAAGTCAACTACGTAATCGTAGTACATATAAAAGGAATAACCATAGTAGTAAACCATGATATTCTTCATTGTATTCTTGTCTACCGTAAATGGATAGGTAGTTGTTCCATAGTTATAGAAAGCATACATACCATACCAGTAAGCGATATAGTTCGTAGTTGAATTATTAGAAGCATTCAAATATGGTAAATCGTGGATGTTGTTATTTCTGTAAACTGTAGAACGATTTTTTCCATATGTATAGTAGCTATAAATACCGTACAGGTTGGTTGAAACCGCAGAACTGCTTGTTGCGTTTGAACGAGAAATATCATTATCTATAAATTGGTTACCGTTTGTATAGTAGTTCCAAATTGCCCCATAGTAGTAATTCTGAATTTTGTTGGCTTTAATGTTGTTATCATCACCCACGCTAGAATAACTAGAAGTATTACCCATACAAGTAATTGCATAATATGGACCTGCAGAGTTAGCCGCAGTAGTTCTCATTGTACAATTAGAAATGGTGTTTTCTTTTCCGTTTGATGCGGATGTTGCAGATGTTGGACTTGTGTTTGAATTAGCAAACGCAACATAGTAGGTAGCAGAAGTCGCACTCACCAAGGCAGAGAATTCCAAAATACAGTTGTCGATTTTGTTGTAATCTGAAGCGCCACTAAAACGTATCAAACCTGCATACGCAGCCGTTGTTGTGTTACGAATGGTAGCATCCTTGATCGTTACGTAATCAGCACCTTTAAAGGAAATCGCTTCGTAAGATCCACCATAAGACAACACCTTGCTTCCGCCATCAATCGTGATGGTGTTGGTAGACGATGATCCAGAAATGGCACCAAACACAGCTTGTGTGCTTGTTGTTACATCAGACTTAACCGTTACAGTTACCGCTGCACTCACACCCTTAGATGTTACTGTGCTGGCGAAATCGTACCAGTTGTTAAAGTTTGTGCCCGAGGTGCTCGACGCTGCGTCAATCGTGTACGAGCCGCTCAACTGTGCATTGGCTACCCCAGCCAAGAACAGGAGCATCAGCAAGAATTTCCCTTTCAAGAAACTCGCCGATTTTGTGAATTTGTAGTGTGTATTCATATGGTTTTTTCTTTTGATAAATTTGCTCACTTTGATATAAATCAGAGAATTGAGCGCTTTAGTGCACGCAATATCACAAGAAATAAGATAATATCTTTAAAAGTAATTTTTTTATGTCAATTACATGACATAAAAAAATTAAATACTAAAAAAATCAATAATTAGGCATTATCAAAATTCAGAGTTTATTCAAATCTGAGCTTGCGCTACTCGGATCCCGTCCAATGCCGCACTCATAATTCCCCCGGCATAACCAGCACCTTCACCGCAGGGAAATAAATTGAGAATTTGAGGATGGGTTAAAGTGGATGAATCCCTAGGAATTCGAACAGGACTACTTGTACGTGATTCAATGCCTACCAAAATCGCATCGTTTGTCCGAAAGGCCTTCATTTTTTTACCCAAAACCACAAAAGACTCCTTGATTCGTGAATGCACCGCAGAAGAAAGCACATCACCAATTTGGGCACTAACCAAGCCCGGGAGGTAAGAGTTTGATGGCAAATCGCTGCTCAATTTACCCTGTATAAAGTCCTCCATTCGCTGTGCGGGCGCACTCAAACTACCGGAGGCCCTAAACGCCGTTTGCTCCCAATGCTGCTGATACCTCAGGGCTCGAAGTTCCCCATGAGCATTAAAATCGTTAAAATCCCGATCGTCTACTGATACTACGAAGCCCGAGTTTGCGAAGTTCCCGTTGCGTTTGCTGGGGCTCCAACCGTTCACAACCACTTCGCCGGCCGCGGTAGCGGACGGCGCTATAATCCCTCCAGGACACATACAAAACGAAAACACACCCCTACCCTGTATCTGCTCTACCAAACTATAAGAGGAAGGCGGCAAAAACTCACCCCTATTCTCACATTTATATTGTATTTGATCAATGATGGATTGAGGATGTTCCAGTCTAACACCGATGGCGAAAGGCTTTGCTTCGATGGCAATATCTGCATCCACAAGCATTTCGAATATATCTCGAGCCGAATGGCCCGTTGCCAGCACCACTTTCTCGACCTTTTCCGTAGCGCCGCCGTTTAATCTCAAACCGACAATCCGATCCGATTCCATCACAAAACCATCAACCCGAGTATCGAAGCGAATTTCCCCACCATAGGCTTCTATGGTTTGGCGAATTCCCTCTACCAACTGCGGTAGTTTATTGGTCCCTATATGAGGATGCGCATCGTATAAAATAGAATCCGGCGCACCGTGATCCACCAAGCACTGCAACACCTTTTGGACCGGTCCGCGTTTGTTACTCCGCGTGTACAGTTTCCCATCGGAATAGGTTCCGGCACCACCCTCCCCAAAACAATAATTACTGTCGGGATTCACCACCTTCTCACGGTTCAAAATCGCCAAATCTCTACGTCGTTCTTTCACCGCCTTCCCCCTCTCCAAAACGATGGGTTTTAGCCCCAACTCTATCAATTCCAGAGCACAAAAAAGACCGGCTGGACCTGCGCCAATGATGTGAATGGGCGATGCTTTTTCTACCGATTTAAGTCGATATCCGTTCTCCGCCTCCACCAATTCTCCAGGCGCATATACATCGGCTGTTATCAAGAAAAACGGGGCTCTTCCGCGGGCATCCAAAGACTTTTTTCGCCATACCACCTTGCACGCATGGATGTCAAGTCCCGCCGATTTTGCAAATTGCGCATTCACCCAATCCGCCTCCACCACGTCTTGGGGGGAGAATTTGAGTTGAAACGATATTGGCATGGCACAAAAATACGAGCCCAATGATGTTTTTACGACCTGAAAAACAAATTATACGCTTAAATCCGTTTCGCTTCCACCAAATTCAACCTCGATTTTGTAAATTTGTAAATATGAAAGAAGTGGTGGTTAGCGGCATACGTCCAACCGGAAAATTGCATTTGGGCAACTATTTTGGCGCACTCAAGAATTTTCTTCGGCTTCAAGAGCAGTTTGATTCCTATTTTTTCATCGCAGACTATCACAGTTTAACCACGCATCCAACACCAGGTGATTTAAGCGCCTCTGTAAAGCGGGTTTTGGCCGAATATATCGCATTGGGTCTAGATCCTGAACAATGTACAATTTACTTTCAAAGTGATTTGCCAGAGACGGCTGAGTTGTATTTGTTCTTGAATATGAATGCATATTTGGGGGAATTGGAGCGAGTAACATCCTTTAAGGAGAAAGCAAGAACGCAGCCCGACAATATCAACGCTGGCCTATTGACCTACCCTGTATTGATGGCGGCCGACATACTATTGCATCGCGGGATAAAAGTCCCGGTGGGCAAGGACCAAGAGCAGCACCTAGAGATGGCGAGAACCTTCGCGAATCGTTTCAATCGACTCTACAACAACGAGTATTTTCCAGAGCCCCAGGCATTTAGTTTTGAGCAGAATTTGGTCAAAGTGCCCGGACTAACCGGAACCGGGAAAATGAGTAAAAGCGCCGGGGAGGCAGATACAATTTACCTCGACGAGGAAGCATCTGTATTGAATAGGAAAATCATGCGCGCCGTGAGTGACAGCGGGCCTTCAGAACCAGGATCACCCAAGTCCATACCGGTTCAAAACCTCTTCGATTTGATGGGTTTGGTGAGCGCCGCGGATACCATTCAATTTTTCGAAGACAGTCATAAAGCGGGCAACATCCGCTACGGCGATTTCAAGAAACAATTGGCCGCGGATATGGAGATTTTTATCGCTCCGCTGAGAGAGAAAATCCAAGCGACCTTGGGCGACGAGAAACGCCTAAACGATATCGCAAGGTTTGGCGCAGAAAAAGCCCGCATCTCAGCCCAAAAAACAATCAAAGAAGTAAGAGAAATCATCGGATTTAGCAATCGTTAATCGTCTTGAACCACCCAAACACATCAATTTCAAACCCTTTGTATTAAATTGCACCCATGCTGAATGTTTCTTTGGTTATCCCGCTGTTTAACGAAGCAGAATCACTGCCCGAATTGCACGCTTGGATCGTCCGCGTTTGTAAGCAGGAGAATCTGACTTACGAAATCCTACTACTCGACGATGGAAGCAACGATGGGTCTTGGGACATCATCAAAAACCTAAAGAATCAAGATGCCAATGTTCGCGGTTTTAGATTTAGAACCAACTACGGCAAAAGTGCGGCATTAAACGTGGGCTTCGCCGAAGCAAATGGTGAAGTCGTGATAACGATGGATGCCGATCTACAAGATTCACCCGACGAAATCCCTGGCTTGATCGAGATGATCAAAACCGAAGGCTACGATGTCGTTAGTGGATGGAAAAAGAAGCGCTACGACCCCCTAAGCAAGACCATCCCAACAAAATTATTCAATTGGGCCACCCGTAAAATAAGCGACCTTGAACTGCACGATTTTAATTGCGGACTCAAGGCATATCGCAACGAAGTGGTAAAAAACATAGAGGTTTACGGCGAAATGCATCGCTATATTCCTGTGATTGCCAAGTGGGCTGGATTCCCTAAAGTAGGCGAAAAAGTTGTTGTTCACCAAGCCCGTAAATACGGAAGTACTAAGTTTGGCATGAACCGATTCGTGAATGGATTCCTCGACCTGATCAGCTTGTTCTTTATGAGCAAATTTGGCAAAAAACCCATGCACTTTTTCGGACTTCTTGGAGTACTCAATTTCCTCATCGGACTTTTCATGGCCTGCTGGATTATAGTAGAAAAATTGATATGCGTCATCCAGGACAAACGCGCCCCATTGGTCACTGACAGTCCCATTTTTTACATCGGATTGGTTGCAATGATCATCGGCACACAGCTATTCCTAGCCGGATTTATTGGTGAATTGGTGAGTCGTTCTAATCCCGAGAGGAACAATTACAACATCAAAGAAACAACCGACTAATGCACTTCGAGGGCAAACACATTGTCATCGTTGGACCTGCCCATCCTCTTCGCGGCGGTCTGGCAACCTACAATGAACGTTTGGCCAGAGAGTTGATGCAAAAAAATCAGGTCACACTGCTTACCTTTAGCCTTCAATACCCCAATTTTCTATTTCCGGGTCAATCCCAATTCAGTAGCGACCCAAAACCTGAGGATTTAACGATTGACATTGCCCTAAATTCGGTTAATCCAATGAATTGGATTTCGGTAGGACGCAAATACAAAAAAATCAAGCCGGACATTATCATTTTTCGATATTGGATGCCCTTTTTTGGACCTTGTTTTGGCACATTTGCTCGCATCGTAAAAAGTAATCACCACACTCAGGTCATTGCGATTACGGACAATATCATCCCCCACGAAAAACGCTTTTTCGACACCCTATTTTCGAAGTATTTCTTACCCGTTTTAGATGGCGCCGTTGCCATGAGTCGCAAGGTATTGAAAGATTTACAAGATTTCCCACTGAGCAAACCGGTTACTAAAACTGGATATCATGCGCATCCACTATACGACAATTTTGGTCATTCCATTTCGAAATCTGAGGCATGTAAAGTTTTGGGATTGGATGTAAACAAACGATATATTTTATTTTTTGGATTCATCCGCAACTACAAAGGCCTCGATCTCTTGCTTGATGCCATGGCATTGTTACCTGAATCCTTGCAGGATGTCAACTTATTGGTTGCTGGAGAATATTACGAGGACAGCGCCCCCTACGACGAGATCATCGCACGAAAGCAATTAGAAAATCGGATAGAACTGCACACCAAATTCATTCCCAACGATGATGTACGGCTATACTTTTCCGCGGCCGACATCGTTGCCCAGCCCTATCGCAATGCTACCCAAAGTGGGGTTTCACAGATAGCGTATCATTTTGAAACGCCAATGATCATCACCAATGTGGGCGGACTATCAGAATTGGTTCCTCACGGCGAGGCAGGATGGGGATGCGAACCTACGCCAGAATCTTTGGCAGACGCCGTTGTCTCGATGTATGAACCAGGAAGAATTGAGCACGTTAGAACTTCGCTCAAGGAACTCAAGAAGCAATTCAGTTGGCCCTCGATGGTGAAGGCTTTGGAAGAGGTCACCAGTTGATTCAAACACAACAACCATGAAATTGTGGAACGCCTGTGAACAACTTCACGGGTATTTTTTATTTAACTAACTATTGGATAACACATTGATAACAATGTAAACTAAGATTGCATAAAAATATAACAAACCAACAACATGCTTAACACTACAATCGTAAACGGAGCCGAAGTCATGGAAATTTTCGGGTTTGCCTTTATCGGAGGAAATTGGATTCCTCTGAAATAATTACGGGGCTCATTCACTATCTTTGATCCCTCCTAGAGAGGTGTCCGAGTGGTCGAAGGAGCACGCCTGGAAAGTGTGTAAACGCCAAAAGCGTTTCGAGGGTTCGAATCCCTTCCTCTCTACAACAAACCCAGTTTTAACCCTCTTTTTCCCCGAATTCTAGCGAATTTGGGGTTTTTTATGCCATTTTGGGCCTGGAATTCACTTATTTGCTCCTAAGCTAGGTGAGTGATTCGGTGGACCAAAATCCAAATCGAAAAAAGTCCACCTAGGGCTCTGTATCTTGTTGAAATATTGGTGATTACGCTCACTTTTAAACACTAAGCCAACTCTAGTTTGTTATTTGCCCATTTTACGTGTCCATGAAATAAATGGGATTCCAAATATTCCATCACCATAACTCAAATCAGCACCACCTAAAATGGCAAAATCAATAGTATTTTTTCGACCTGAGTAGAAACGCATTCCTGGGCCACCAACAATTGTATTTCCCAATAGCCATACCTCACCCATAAAACTCAAATTCGAATTCACACGTTGATTCCAACACAAAGAAATCGCAGGTAGAAAATCATTTTCACGTCCTTCATCATAGTAATAAGAATACCCGATATATGATTCCCCCAAAACACCACCATTTATTGTAATATTACTTTCAGCATTTCCAAATGTCAAACCCGCATACCCGATACCCAAATATGTTCCCGGATCAATATATGTTAAAGACCCCGCTTGAATACCGGTGGCCAAATAAATATTCTTCTTACCATCCGCTGATTTATGCAACGTGTTTGTATATTTCATATTCACTAAAAACGGAGAGGCCCATAATGTACTTGTAATACCAATACTAAAGTGGTCAGTCAATGCATACTGTCCCTGATAAGCTAAAAAATAAATTGCTTGGATATAACCCTCACCCTTTTTCAAGGGTATTCCAGATGGCGAATAAAAGTATCGACTGGGATGCGGATTTGGAAACACTCGTTTTCCTCCCACCGTTGGCATAGTTGCAGAAACTGTAATTGTCCTGATCTGATATTTAGGAATCAATATCAGTCCTTTATCAACTGTCATTATCCCAATCTCTCTTCCATCATCAGAGACCTTTTTCCCTGTTATTGACGTGTTATTTTCCAACTCCACCACAACATATTTGAGGGTTGTGTCTGCAGTATTTAAACTATCAATGGCAGGCTGAGAATTCACCTGTGAAATCAAACTGTCGAATGAGCAACAAAAAACAGCTAAAGCGAATACATGTTTTAAAATTTTCATAATTTATTTTATCGAAACTAGACGTAATAATCCAATAAGAATTACGGAAAAACGCAAATACGTAGTTTTTCTTTACGGATAATCGCAAATCATAATTCAATTCGATATTAAATGAATATGTATCCCAGCACCTAACAAGGCCTGAATGTAGGCGATACACCAAACAGAAGTTTAGATTCCTCCTGCATGATTTGGAGCAGTTTTTACCCTCTTTTTCCCCGAATTCTAGCGAATTTGGGGTTTTTTATGCCATTTTGGGCCTGAAATTCACTATTTTCCCGTTTCATTCATGGACGAGGCAAAAAAAATCGAAATCACCAATTTTCTATTGATTTGGGTTACTCTGTTTTTTGCATTCCAATTCCCATTCCAGCTCTTTCTTTTCTCGTATGCGGTTTTGGGGCCTCTCCATTACCTCACAGAAATCAACTGGTTGGAAAAGAAAAACTATTTCTTGGAGGGGCAGAGCGACAAAAAACACTATCTAAAAGCGGTGTTTATTGGCCTGCTTTTGCTCACAATCACCTTTGCCTTCTTTGAAATGGGGAAATGGGAGCTGACCAAACCCCTGCATGAATCAATTGTAAAATCCGACATTTCACAGCCGTTAAATACTTATACCCAATGGAGCTTTTCGGCCTTGTTCGTGGTATTCATTTTTGCTGTGGTTTTCCAATCTACCCAACAGACCACCAATCGGATGCTCATCATTGGAATCTGTGCCTTATCCACCATCTTCCTATACAAATTCACCTTTTTTGCCGTTTGCTTTGGCATTTTTCTCCCCACGATCATCCATGTATTTCTCTTTACGATACTTTTCATGTGGTCGGGTGCAAAAAGAAGCAAATCCACCTGGGGTTATGTAAATATTGTTTCGATGTTCTTCGTTGTAATTGTCATCGCATCAAAAGAAACGCTAGCCCTGCCCTCTGAAACAGCAAAATCAACATTCGAAACCTTCATCGCGACCAACTTCCACCAGGTCAACTACGCTTTAACGCGCATGCTAGGACATTCCGATGGTAGCAACTGGAACCTACAACTCCCCATCGTTTGGAAAGTTCAGACCTTTATCGCCTTCGCTTACACCTACCATTACCTCAACTGGTTTTCAAAAACGTCCATAATCGAATGGCATAAGGTGGATAAGCGCAAAATGACAATCACAATGTCTTTATGGATTGCCTGCTGTTTGATGTTTTACTTCAATTATCGCATCGGACTAGTAGCCATTTATGTTCTAAGCATGTTGCACATCATCCTTGAATTCCCATTAAATATAGCCTCAATAAAGAGCTTATTCCTCAGCTCAAAAACGGACGTCAAAACAAAATCGTGACCAACGAAACTCGGTTATCGGAAATGGATGGCTCAGTTTAGCAGGATTTTTGGAGAATTACAGATCGAATTTTTGAAATTTTTAGCACGCACTTTTTGATTGCAGTATATGTATCTTTGAGATACCATGACAACCACTTACATCTATTTAGGCGTTGCAGCTCTTGTTTTGCTGGCATCTATCCAAACCGTTCAACAAGGAAGTATCGCAATCATTACCATGTTCGGTAAATACCGTAGAATTCTATATCCAGGACTGAATTTAAAGATTCCTTTTCTTGAGGTGATTTATCGTAAAATATCGATCCAAAACAGGAGTATAGAGTTGGATTTCCAAGCGATTACACAGGACCAGGCAAACGTTTATTTTAAGGCGATGTTGCTTTATTCAGTATTCGATAATCGTGAGGAAACGTTGAAAAATGTGGCCTTTAAGTTTGTTAACGACCGTGATTTTATGACAGCGTTGATCAGAACGATTGAAGGTTCGATTCGCGGATTTGTTGCCACCAAAAGACAAGCCGAAATCCTAGCCCTTCGCAAAGAAATCGTAGAATCGGTAAAGGAAGGCATCGACGCGGTTCTAGAGGCATGGGGTTACCATTTGATCGATTTGCAGTTGAACGATATCACTTTTGATGAAGTTATTACCAAGAGTATGGCGCAAGTAGTGGCATCGTCTAATTTGAAAGCGGCTGCTGAGAACGAAGGTCAGGCCTTGTTGATTACCAAAACCAAAGCTGCGGAAGCGGAAGGTAACGCCATCAAAATATCTGCTGAAGCCGAGAAAATTGCGGCGCAGATGAGGGGTGAAGGTATCGCATTGTTCCGTAAAGAGGTTGCCAAGGGTATGAGCGACGCTGCCATCGAAATGAAGGAAGCCGATTTAGACTCATCTTTCTTGTTGTTTAGCATGTGGACGGAAGCGATCAAAAACTTCGCAGCAGACGGCAAAGGCAACGTAATTTTCCTTGATGGATCAACGGACGGGATGAACAAAACCCTGAAGGAGATGATGGCGATGAATCAGATTGATGCCGCCGCCGGAAAATCCACCAAGAAAAACTTAGGTTAAGCCGACTACTCGGGAATCACGCATTCCCCCATGATTTTGTGATCTTCAATAATGGGATCCACCGTAATTACGGGAGGTTTGGTGATCTTCACTTTTCCCTTGATGTACCTATTTGGCGCGGGAACCACTTTTAATGGGAGAATTGTATTGGGACGGCAGGCAGTAGAGTCCTTTTTTACGGGCTTTGACATAATTGTATCGCCCATGATTATTCGGGGTTTCCCCATTTCTATTTCCGGGGCTGTTGATGATGCCGGTGCCGAAACTTTTCCAATTACCGCTTCACCCATTTTTGTTACCGGCTTACCCATTTTGGGAGAAACTGTATCTTGTTGCTCCGTGATTTCCGCCTTACCGGTAACGGTATTGCTGCAGGAAGAAAGTCCAACACCCAACACAACGATCAATACATAAGCGAAATGTAGCAATTGAGTCGGGGGCGATGGTCGCTGTGGAATCACGTTCACCAAGGCTCGATCCACTTGGTCGGCGTTGAAACGACCGCATACTTTTTGGGATTTGGGTTGGGAGAAGTAATTTAAGATTTGAGCGTCCGACATCATAGAGAAGTCGACAACAGATTTTTTACACGCATTACAGAATTTGCCTTGGGCTTCAGAGGTCATTTCTGACCAATCTTCATGACAGGGTTTGTTAATTTGAATTTTCATCAGCTAGAGTTTTTAGTTACAACAGGGACTTAATACCGCAACTGAACAAAAGGTAAACGGCGAGCGAGAGACAAATAACGAGAGAGAGGAATCCAAAAACGGAATGACATAAAAATGACACGAAATACAAATCCCCGAAAACCTTAAAACCGTTGCATTGTTAAATTTGCACCATGTCTGACACAGCATCACAAAATCAATATTTACATCAGCTACAAAATAGCATCGAACCCCTTAGAACGAAGCTTGCACATCACCCCCTTTACAACAAAATCAACTCGCGTGAAAAGCTTCAGACTTTCATGCAACACCATGTATATGCGGTATGGGATTTTATGTCGTTGCTGAAATATTTACAAAACAACCTCACTTGCACCCAGGCTCCATGGACACCGAAAAGCACAGCCGAATTGCGTTTTTTTATCAATGAAATCGTTTTAGGCGAAGAGAGCGATGAAGATCCAAATGGCGGACATATCAGTCATTTTGAGTTATACAAACGTGCGATGTCAGAGGCGGGCGCATCGTTCGAAGGCATCGACGAATTGGTAAATCGCGTTGCAGAAGGAACAGAACTGCGACAGGCGATTGAGCTAAGTAATGTTCCGAGTTCAGCAGCGAAATTCATCGCGACCACTTTTGATATCATCGACAGAGACAACCTACACGAAGTGGCTGCGGCGTTCGCATTTGGTCGGGAAGATTTGATTCCAGACATGTTCTTGGCGATGGTAAAAGAGCTCAATGCCAACGGTCAGAATTTCAATACGCTGATTTATTATTTGGAAAGGCACATTGAATTGGATGGCGACCACCATGCGGGGCTCTCTGCGTTGATGCTTTCCCATGTTTGCGGCGAAGATGCTCAGAAGTGGTCCGAGGCCACAACAACCGCGCAGGAAGCATTAACTGCTAGGATTGCATTGTGGGATGGAATTACGTCGTTGATTTAACCAAACTTTCCTAAAGCGCTTCGATACCCTTATTTTTGAGGGATGCGATGCGGGCGATTTCCTACTATTTCGATTCATTTCAGCAGCCTTCTCTGGCTTGTTTCGATAATGTTGCTAAAACCATTGGGCGCACAGAAATCAATCCCGGTTGAGCCCCATATCGCCGAAGCGCAGCAATATTACATTGCAAATTGGAAGAAAAGCGTTCGAACATTAACCCATGATTCGGCCGATTTTATCGGACTCCCCTACCCTTATTCTACCCCAACACTGGCGGGCAATCAGATGTTCCAGGAAATGTATTATTGGGACAGCTATTTCATCAATTGCGGATTGCTTGCTTATGGGAGTCATCCCCAAAGTGACGGCGAATCTACTGCCGACGAGAAGTTTGCCATACAGCAAGCCATTAACAATTGCAACAACTTAATATACTTGGTAAACAAATTCGGGTTTGTCCCCAATGCAAATCGTTTTTCGATGACAAATCGAAGTCAACCACCTTTGCTTGGCGCGATGATCACCGACATTTTCGAAGTCACCGCCGATACGGCTTGGTTACGCGTTGCACTAAAAGCGTTAGAAAAGGAGCATCATTGGTGGATGGAAAATCGTTCACTAAATCTATCGCCCAGTGAATATGCCGGTATCAAAGTAGGCAAACACGATACCGCTTCCTTGCGCCTCAATCACTATGGAAATAGCGCAGATGATGCGTTTTTACTTCGATTTTCAAAGTTCTTATCGGGCCGACTCGGACCAAAATTCGATTCCCTTTACCTCAGCCTGAACTTGGATAGCTTCGTGGGCGGCTATGGACAAAAACGACCCAAGGGATTGCGATTAGATAGCCATTTATTGGCGGAGGCGGAGAGTGGATGGGATTTCACCACAAGGTTTAACGCTCGCTGTATGAGCATCGCCCCATTGGACCTTAACTGCTTGCTTTATTTGAGCGAAAAAACCCTAGCCACCAGTTACAAAACGCTAAAAGAGCACAAAAAGTCGCGGGAATGGCAGCGACAAAGTAAAACTCGCAAAGCATTGATAAACAAGCTATTTTACAACAAACATACTGGATGGTATTGGGATTACGACTTGGCAAAACGTGAAATCAACTTCAATCACAACGCGGCCCAATTCATGCCCTATTTTGTTGGATTGGCAAAGCATAATTCTGGAAATAAAACGGCCTTGGCAAGGTTATCTAACACTTACATTGGGAAATTTGGCGTTCACCCTTGCTTGCCATTGTCGAAAGATTCTTCTGCGATAGCTGCAAATCGGGTGCTTTGGAAAACCCAATGGGACAGTCCAAATGCTTGGCCACCGTTGACGTATTTCGCGGCGCAGGCCATCGAAAATTATGCTACGGGTCAGGGAAAATTGACAAACCTCATGCTCAACATGAAACGGAACCAACTGATTGTATCGTTCATGGAATCGGTGGAAGTCCAATTTGCGATCACCCAGAAATTTTGGGAGAAATACAATATCGATTATGGCACCTTGCAAGTAGTGAATGAATATCCGATGCCCGATTTTTTTGGATGGACGGCGGGAGTCTATATGGAATATCGCATTGAATTTGAGGGGCATTAATCGCAATCCCTTATTTTCGTAGTATGATTCACGGTAAAAAAGTTGTGGTTGTTCTTCCAGCGTACAATGCGGCGCTAACGTTGGAGCAAACGTATCGTGAAATTCCGTTCGACATCGTGGACGAGGTTGTTTTGGTGGACGATGCGGGAGGCGACGATACTTTGTCGGTTGGGGCGAGCTTAGGCATCAAACATCTAATTCAACACGAGAAAAACCTAGGCTACGGGGGCAATCAAAAAACCTGTTATCGCAAGGCGTTGGATTTGGGGGCGGATATCATCATTATGCTCCATCCGGATTATCAGTATACGCCAAAGCTAATCCCCGCCATGGCTCATCTGGTGGCAACGGACATTTACCCGGTGGTATTGGGGTCTCGTATTCTAGGCAAAGGCGCTTTAGAGGGTGGAATGCCCATGGTTAAATACATAGCCAACAGGATCCTTACATTGATTCAAAACATATTCATCAACCAAAAACTTTCTGAATACCATACGGGTTACCGCGCATTTTCGAGAGAGGTTTTAGAGTCCATTCGTTGGGATTTGAATTCGGACGACTTCATTTTCGACAATCAGATTATGGCACAATGCGTAGATGCTGGATTCAAGATTGGCGAAGTAAGCTGTCCAACCAAGTATTTTGAAGAAGCAAGTTCGATCAATCTGCGGAACAGCGCCATTTATGGATTGGGATGTTTGGGGGTCTCTATTCGATACCGATTACATCGATGGGGGCTGTGGAAATACTCGCTGCTTAAGTAATTATTAATTATCGCAAATCGCGAATATTAAAATTACGGATTATCGCAACTTGATTAGATTTACTAGTGTTAATTTGCGTCGCATTTCAAGTGCATTGGAATTTCTCAGTGTTCGCCTGTGTAATCGGGGGAAGAGATTGGCATCTTGGATGAGCAATAGGTAAATGAAAAGATTCGCAATTGTAACAGGCGCAAGCAAAGGACTTGGCAGAGCCTTCGCGCTTGAATTGGGCTCTAGAGGTATCAACACCATTCTTGTGAGCCTTCCAGGTGAAGATATTCATTTATTAAATGAGGAAATCATTAGCACATATAAAACATCATCGGTTTTTTTTGAAGTGGATTTATCTGATTACGACAATGTGATCTCATTTTCCAAATCAATTAACGAAATGTATTCCATTTTCCTTTTAATAAATAACGCGGGGATTGGTGGTACGATGAAATTCGGAGACGCCCCGGTGAACTTGGTCAACAAGATCATGCAATTGAATATAATGGCAGTCGCTGTTCTCACGCGACAATTGATACCCAACCTCACGAGTCAAATCCAGAGTTTTGTGTTAAACATATCTAGTTTGGCCGCCTTTAATCCGGTGGGTTACAAATTGGTATACCCAGCATCAAAGGCGTTTGTAGATTCATTCACCAAGGGAATGAGTGCGGAATACAAGGATTCGAATGTATTTTTCAGTGTAATCAATCCGGGGGCAATGCCAACGAATGATGCAGTTGTAGACCGTATTTTAAAACAGGGATGGTTGGGTAGAATCACCCAATTGTTACCGCAGGATGTGGCTCGCAAAAGTTTGAATAAGTTATTCCAGAAGAAGCGACCTCACCGATTCAATCCCATCAGCGAATTGATCTTATGGGTATTACCAAGCAGGTTCAAACTCCCATTCCTTACGGGAATCGTAAAACGGGAGTTTGATAAACCCTAATTATCATTCGGCGTTTCTGATAGCGCCACAACAACCAAGTCGCGAAAATCAAGACAATTTCTGCAATTTACTCTGGCACATAAAATCTGTTTTAGGTAACTGAGTTTTTGCAATGGCGGCAAAACCGCCATCCACTTCTTTGAAATTATGAACCCCGCGAGATTTTAATATAGAAGCAGCAATCATACTCCTGTAACCGCCAGCACAATGTAGGTAAAATGGCTTTGAATCGTCCATTTCCATGAACCAGCTATTAATGCAATCCAAGGGCTTATTGTAGGCTTCGTCTACATGTTCCGCCGCATATTCCGTCTCTTTTCGAACATCCAAAACATAGGTTTCCTTATTCCATTCTGCCTCAAAAGTCTGTGGTGAAATACGATTTACCGTATCCACTTCTCTTCCAGACGCTGCCCAAGTTTCAAAACCCCCTCTTAAATGCCCCAACAAATGATCAAACCCAACACGCGTCAATCGCATCGCAGTTTCTTCTTCACGTCCGGGCGCAGTAATTAACAAAATCGGAGTTTTCACGTCCCCAATCACAGAACCCACCCATGGCGCAAACTGACCGTCAATTCCAATATTGATACTTCTAGGTACAAACCCCTTGGCAAATTCGCCGGGCGCGCGTGTATCCAAAATCACTGCACCCATGGATTCCGCTGCCACTTCAAACGCATCTACCTCTAATTTCCGCATCCCATTGCCCATCACCACATCCACCGACTCATATCCCGTTTTATTCATTGCAACATTCATAGGGAAATACGCTGGCGGAGGCAACAATCCATCCAATACCGCTTCAATAAAAGCTTCTTTCGATGGCTGATTCAACGCATAATTCATTTCTTTTTGATGCCCCAAAGAGTCCATCGTCTCCTTCATCATATTTTTACCGCATGCACTACCCGCGCCATGTGCAGGGTACACCATCACCTCATTTGGCAAAGGCATGATTTTGTTCATCAAAGAATCATATAACATTCCAGCCAATTCTTCTTGGGTGATGGTTGCTGCTTTTTGGGACAAATCAGGACGACCCACATCGCCAAGAAACAAGGTGTCACCACTAAACAAACTGTGAGGCTTACCATCCGCATCTAACAACAAGTAACATGTACTTTCCATAGTATGCCCGGGTGTATGCAACACTTTAATTTTTACATCACCTAGGGTAAATACTTGACCGTCTTCTACTATCAAACATTCAAACGAAGGCGATGCCGTTGGCCCAAAGACGATGGGAGCGCCTGTCTTCTTGCTCAAATCTAAATGACCACTTACAAAATCCGCATGAAAGTGCGTCTCAAAAATGTATTTCAGCACAACTTCGTCCTTTTCCAAACGATCCAAATAGGGCTGTACTTCGCGAAGCGGATCAATAATAATCGCCTCTCCACCACTGTGAATATAATAAGCACCTTGTGCCAAGCAACCGGTATAAATTTGTTCTATTTTCATAGTTTACTTTTTTCTTTGATGGGTTTAAACGGTCCGTATTTATGTTGTTTTTCAGAAAACCCATCGGCATACGGTCCAAATGGATAATCAAATAATTTCTCTTCCAATAGGGGCGATTCTTTACCTAGGTCTTTGGACGGACGGGGTTGCGAATTGACATAAGCCGCCAAATCCCAACAATCTTCGTCGCTCAATAGTGGACCCCTATACGTTGCACCCTGAGGCATGTTCGCTTTCACATAGCCAGCAAATTTAGACAATCGAAATAGACCAGCCGCTGAATTATATGAATGTGAACCCCAAAGCGGTGGATACTGATAAGATTTCCCATCTGCAGCCAACTGGCCTTCACCATTTTCTAAATGACAACTAACACATTTTTTGGCATAAATCATTTTCCCTCTGTTTGGGTCTGCCGCCCTCGATAATAAAGGCATCTCGTAAATACCTGAACCTTTGGCCTTCTGACCTTTGGGGACATTACCACCCACATAATTGATATAAGCCAGAATGGACTGCATTTCTTTACTCCCTTTTGCTGGCGAAGTGCCATTCAAAGATCGCTCAAAACAACTCGAAACTCTCATAAATAAGTCCTCCGAACTTTCGCCGCGAGGTCGGTGAGGATGGAATTTCGGATAGGTACTCCATACAGAACCAAAATTGATTCCATAGGGTTGATTCCCAGCTTGCAAATGGCAGTTTTGACAATTCATCCCATTGCTAATTTGAGCAACGCTTCCTTTTGGACCCAAATATTGGGATGTATTGGCAATCAATTCTCTACCATATTCAACCATATCTTTCTTAGCACCGGGCACCAAACTCAAATCTTGGGCTGTCCATAAATCCGAGGCGGTATCCAAAGGCGGAAAGTCAACAGGCGCAGCACTATCCTGATACAAATCTTGATTCAACCCACTACTTTGATCCAAATCTTCCGCCGCCATGTCCTGTCCAACAAACCAAAAGACAGAAATCATTATCACAACCACCAAAATTACAGAAACGCTCCAAATCAGCACTTTTACTTGCTTCTGAAGCATAGTGGTATCGGTTTCTTTCTTTTCCAATGCGTTGCGATTTGAAGTTATAAAATTACGCCAAACATCTATTACAGACAATGATTTTCATTATCTATCTAACAACAAAAGATTCAAATTCCAAACAACCTTTCCGCATTCCTGGTGGTTACTTCCGCCACTTCAAACGAAGAAACACCTTTTACATCAGCCAATTTCTCCGCAACGAGACGAGTATATGACGGCTCATTTCGCTTCCCGCGATGTGGCATCGGCGACAAATACGGACTGTCCGTTTCTAAAATAATATGTTCCAAATCAATCTTCGCGAGCACCTCACCCAAACCTGAATTCTTAAAGGTCACAACACCGCCAATCCCCAATAAAAAACCGTCTAATTTGATTATTTCTTGCGCCAATTCATAACTCTCCGAAAAGCAATGAAACACCCCACGCAATCCTTTTCCTTTGTACGACTTTAATATTTCTATGATTCGATGCGTAGCATTTCGAGAATGAATTGCAATGGGCAAACCTTTGGACAATGCGAATTCTACCTGGCGGATAAATGCCAACTCTTGAATGCCCTGGGTTGTTTTATCCCAATACAAATCAATGCCAATTTCACCTACCGCGCAGTATGTATGCGTATCGGCAAGGTTTAATAACACTGACAATTCTCGCTCCCAGTCATCTCCAACATCGCACGGATGCAACCCAATCATTCCATAACAAACTTCCGGGTAATCTCGCATCAAATCATGCATTCCATCCACCGTATCTAGATCCACATTGGGCAGTAATATCCTATCAACGCCCATTCGAATGGAACGAGCAATCACCTCAGCTCGATCCTCATCAAAATCTTTACTGTACAAATGACAGTGGGTATCTACGATTCTCATCTCTCTAAATCAATCACCATTTCAAAGGTTGCTTTTGCAAAAACGCATCGATGCCTTTCCTACAATCAACACTACCTCGGGCAACCGCATTTTGTTTGGCGGCATAATCCAGAGCCTCATCGCGAGTCATGCCCGGAATGGTTTGCAACATCCCCTTTACCGAAGCAATAGCCTGCTGCGATGTGTTTTCGCAAAGCTCTTTCGCCATCTGATTCACTACATCCTCAATGGCATCAGAAGAAACCAATCGCTGCACCAGACCCAAATTAAACGCCTCTTCCGCCTTTAGCACTCGGCCCGTTAACATCAAATCCCTCAAAACGCCGCCACCAATTTTTTCACGCAAATACACCATCACCAACGCTGGGATAAAACCAATCTTCACTTCCGTATATCCAAATGTGGCATCAGGGGTCGCAACGCACAAATCAGCCAATGTCGCCAAACCACAACCACCAGCCAGCGCAGGACCTTCTACCTGAGATATCACAATCTTGGGCGATAAATAAATCAAATCGAACAATCTTCTTAACGACTGAGAATCGGCTTCATTTTCTTCCAAAGAGAAATCGCGCAATTTTGCCAAATACGACAAATCGGCCCCAGCACAAAAAGGCTTGTCGGCCGAGCGAATCACAACAACCCTTATCTCATCATTCGCGTTTACAGAGACCATTGCGGCCGTCATCTCCGAAACCAATTCCGGACTTAAGGCATTTCTCTTCTCCGGACGATTGAGAATTAATGTCGCAATACGACCTTCCACTTGGGTGAGCAATAATGAACTCATTTTACAAAGTTACATCACAAGCAATGAATCCTCACTTTTTGATTCTAGAGCGCCCCAATTCACTTCAAAGCGAGTCACGACCACGATGCCTCCATTCTATTTTTTCAATTCCCATTTGATGTGTGTAATTTTTTAGTTTCTCCATGATTCGCCGTTGCGTTTTTTCATGATAAATCTCGCCCTGCACGATCAATGTTTGGCCCAATTTTTCAATGGTAAACGATTCTTGATAATGACTTACGACAAAGGATTCCGCACGATTGTAATTCGATTGAATTTCCAGTTCATGAACCAGCAAAAACGACATCAATCCAAACCCAATTCCCATCATTGCAGCACCCATCTTTCGCTTCAACCCCGCTTCGGAGCGATTGTCGATTTGGGTGAGCGTCATGAAATATCGATCAATAAAAAAAACGACAACCATCAGACAAATCAGGGAGCCAAAGCCCAACTGCAGCGTTTGCAACTGTGGCAATGGGAGACGTTCGAACAACCCTAACAACTGCAAAACCCAGTGAATCAACAGATCAAGGAATCCAAAAAGAAAATCGGATAAAAAGGGTACCCAAACCAACAAAAGGCAAATCAAAGACAGATAAACCATCAATGAAAATAGGGGCAATAAAAACAAGTTCCCTAATAAAAACCATGTCGGAAAGGCCCCAAACTGAAATAAAATCAAGGGCAAAGTAAACAGCGTTGCACTAAGGGTAAGGCTTAGGCTAGAAATCACCGCATTCAGGACTGAGGATGGCTGCTCGTAAAGGTCCATCCAACGAGAATGCAATGTTGCTATACCCAACACCGCCAAATAACTGAGTTGAAACCCCAATTGCTCCACGATATAGGGATCTGAAATCCATTGTAAATAGGCTGAACCGCACAAAACATGCGTCAGTTTTTGTCGTCGATGCACCGCAAATTTCCCCAACCAAACCCAAGAAGCGCCAATCATTGCTCGAATTACAGATGCGGAGCTACCGCTTAAAAAGGCATAAAACCACCCGGCGGCCAACAATAAAAACAAGGTTTTTATTGTTGGCCGCCCCTGATATCCAAACCCCGTGACCAACCAAAGTAATGCCCCCATAATCAGTGATACATGCATCCCCGACACAGCCAGAACATGCAATAACCCACCAATCCCAAATTGCTTTTCTATCACAACATCAAGCCCGGATTTATCACCCACCAGCATCGCATAGGTCAACCCCGCATTAGTCTCATTCAATTGAGAATAAAGTACTCTACGAATCCAAGACAACAACTGATTTTTACAACGATACACTGGCGCGAACCAATCACTGATGGGCTCATTCTCTAACAAAATCACATCCGCGTCCCATCTCACATGGCCCTGAATGCCCAGCGTTCGCATAATTCTGCGCCAATTGGGATCTAATGGAACTTCAGGCTCCGAATAAGAATGTATCAAATCCGTAGGGACCCAATACTTTCTTAACGCTTGCGGAACACTTATCGTTTCTGAAGAATCTTTTCGATACAAAATACATCGCAAGGCCAGCGATGCATCGTAAACACGACCATTCTGACCTTTCCAACCAACACAATAAACGATTCCAGCACCTTTTTTTGTCGGCAGTAAACTATCCCTGACTTCAATTAACGCCCAACCCTTAACTTTCTTAGATTCCCATGGCAAAGCATCTACTGAATTAACCCCTGAGAATAACCACAATGCCACCCCACAATGCAACCAAAATAGAGAAATCATGCGAATGGTAGGATTCCACTTTCGGTATTTGGGCTTATACATCCAAAAGTAAAGTAGTCCGCCAGAACCAAGAGCAATCAGCGACAGAGGATATAATTGGGATCCAAAAACCGACAATTGAGGATTTAAAAAACCCATCCGGTTCCATATATAGCCGGCAAATAACCCCAAAAGGGGAATAAAAAAAGGATTGGATCGAATAAACTTCTGCATTGCTGACAACCAAAGTCGCCGAATGCAATTGGCTTATTGGGTAAAGATTCGCTTAATCATCCGCCACATATCACTCGCAGATTCATCCCTTCTACGCCATTGTTTTTGTTCATACCAACGATCGTAAACATCCCCCCTCGCCGCCGCATTGGGCGCATCTATAATTTCTTGGACGAACAAACCCATATTATCCATGTCACCCCCAAAAAGGATGTTTGAGAATTCAAACCTCCTACTCAGCGGAAATTGACCAATAATTCCGGCTAAAGTGTGCGCACTCGAACCCCTATCATTAGGCTCAATAACGGGCACTGGTATTGGATCTGGCAAAGCGATTTGAACTTGTTCAACGACCTCCAAAACAACAGTTTCCTGAACCGCGGCAATTTCCTCAAAAATCTCAATTTCTGCCATCACAGCTTCCGGAGAGGCTAAAGTTTCATCGATAACATCGACCTCTGTTGCGATTTCCGCAAAAGGCAATTCGATATTTGCGATTTCAACCTTAGGAACAAACAGATCAATTAAAAGGTCCGAACTAGACTCAACAATTGTATCACTTGAAGTATCGGAGGTCAATTCAGAATCCGTTTCTTGCAACTCAGGAAACTCCATCGAAAGCAACTCAATATCCACTTCCATGTACAACTGAGCCGCCAATAATTTCAATTTTCCCAACGTCTCAATAACTAACAATTGGGTTTGGTCGTTTCGCACTTCATGATGTATACTTGCTAAGTTATTTAGCACTTCTAACAGGGGAGTTTTATTTGCTTCCATTGATAGCGGCAAGTTACAACAGCCTTTGAAATTTTGTCATGAGAGAATTTACACTTATCCACGGTTGCATGTTTGCAGGGAAAACCACTCAGTTGATTGGTTTATACAACGAAAGCATGTGTTCTACCGAGGAGAAATTGGCTGTAAAACCCCTACTCGACAAACGATACAATGCCACTACTATCAACACCCACAGCGGAATTCAAATGCTTGCCCATCGCATATCAAAAGCTGAAGAAATCTATCCGTTAATCAATGAAACGACCAAGGAAGTCTACATAGACGAGATCCAATTTTTTGGACCATTCATTATTGAAGTGATCGGCGAATTGATGATGAATCAGATTAAGGTGGTGGCGGCCGGGCTCGACAAAGACTATATGGCACGCGATTTTGGACCCATGGCGTCGCTCAAAAAATTGGCCACCCAAAAAATCGATGTCAAAGCAAAATGTCATGTTTGTAACGGCAATGCCAATTTCACATTCCGCAAACCCGGAAACGACGATCTACTCTTGGTTGGACATACCGATATCTATGAAGCACGATGCGAAGAACACTGGCTAGAAGGAATGAAAGATCGTATCGAACCCATTTCTCAGTAATCAGAAAAATCAACCAATGAATCAACCTCAAAAACCGAATAACACATTCCGATTAACCGCTTTATTTAGAGAATTCTTCCAAAGTCAACAATCGGCGGGAATACTATTGGTTTTTGCCACCATTACTTCTTTACTACTTGCCAATTCTGCCATCGCCGAAGAATACACATCGTTCTGGAAAACTGAAATCGGCAGCAACTGGAGTGGATTCCACCTCAAACACAGCCTCACCGGTTGGATCAACGAGGCCTTGATGACCATCTTCTTCCTCTTGGTTGGTCTAGAAATAGAGAGAGAACTATACATTGGCGAACTCAGCAGTCGTAAACGTGCAATGCTCCCCGTAATGGCAGCCCTAGGCGGAATGATTTTCCCAGCACTCGTCTACCTCCTATTCAATTTCAATCACCCAGAATCTATTTCAGGAATTGGAATTCCAACCGCAACCGACATAGCTTTTGCCATTGCAATCATGGGTTTGTTAGGCGATAAAGTCCCGCCAGCGTTAAAAGTATTCTTAACCGCATTAGCCATCATCGACGATTTAGGCGCTATTGTGGTGATTGGAATATTCTACGGCAATGGATTTTCGGGATTGTACTTGATACTTACTGCCCTCATTTGCACCGCCCTATATTTCTTAAATCGCAAGGGGAATGAGAACTTTTGGATATACTTAATCTTGGGATTATCTCTCTGGTTTTGCATGCTCCACAGCGGTATCCATGCAACCTTGGCCGGCGTAATCCTTGCCTTTGCACTGCCCTTCAAATCGGGAACCCCCGCCACCCTTTCCTATCGCATAGAACATAAAATCCAATGGCCTGTCACCTATATCATATTGCCATTATTTGCACTTTCTAACACTGCGATTACAATCAATTCCGAAATGACCGGCGCTCTCTTATCCCCCGAAAGTCTTGGCATCTTCTTTGGCTTACTGGTCGGCAAACCCGTTGGTATTTTCATTTTCAGTCTGCTGGCAATTCGATTGGGAATCGCGAGTTTATCATCAAGCATCAACAAAATGATGATCTTTGGCGCAGGTATTTTAGGTGGAATTGGCTTTACGATGGCGATGTTCGTCGACAACCTAGCCTTTACCAATACCCAGCAAATCGATTTGGGAAAAATCAGCATTTTGATTGGCAGCACAACCGCCGCAGTACTGGGATTCCTGTTGCTACACTTGGCTGCAAAAGCGAAACATCGCGCTGCTTAAATTAGCCACAAAATCAAGGCGCTATCGATCAACACTCGATACCAACGGGCAAATCTAAACGCCGTTGGGAAAATGAACATCAACCCATAAATCGCTAACAACAAAATTATTCCGAAATTATTGCCATCGAAATTATTCCCATTAAAATCATAGAAAAACCACCCAGCGGTGATCAGAAGAATCAGCAAACCGGCGACCATCGGCATGATTCTGCGCCACTTCAAAAGCCATAAATTGGGTGTTTTAGATACAGCATCTTTGTCTTTTTCGAAGTATTGCATCAACAAAATATTCAACAGGAAGATGCAAAATCCTTGAAGCCAGAACACAACATACCCTGCCCATGGCAAACCACCAAAGACGGCCGCAACAAAGACGAAAGCTATCAAAACTGGGCCAAAAAAAGCAAGGACAGAACCGCCTCTCCATTTGAAATAGCTGTACACCAATCCTCCTAAAACCAAATAGCGAAGACTCCAAAGTAAATCGAGGAGAGCCAATTCGCGCATGCCAAAACCCAACAAAGGCAAGACAACCGTCAGCATCAAAAGGATAAAACTGCCAAATAAAATCCACCCCACGGCCAAGACCAACTGCCAAGTAGCGAATTTTACACCGATTCTATCCCAAGCAATCGCATCAGAGATAAAATCGGCGGAATAAACGATTAAAATCAAACAAGAAACTATCCAATCCCAATTCGGGGGCGTTGCGGATAACAGAGAATTTAAACGAGTATCGTTCCCAAACTGCGCGCGAATCGTCAAAAAAACCAGCGCCACAACCGGAATCCCCAAGGCCTGTATGCCCAAAAATGGCTTTCCCTCCGATGCACCCCAATTTTTCAAGGCAATCCAAAGGCGGGTAAACATGACTAATTTTTTAATGCAGTAATTTTTCCAATATTGGGAATAGCTCTTCTCAAACTCTCTTCAATCCCCGCTGTCATTGTCATTTCGCTCATGCTGCAAGTGCTACAAGCGCCAGTTAATCTCAGAACAATGTCTAATTCCTCACTCACTTCCACCAATTCCACATCGCCACCATCAGCATGCAAATACGGACGCATGGTTTCCAAAACCTGTTCTACTTGCTGATTGATTTCACTCATGGTGAGCAAAAGTAATATTATTTTGTGATTTGCAACATACTCACTTGCTGAGCCAACGCACCCGCCACTTGATAGTAGGGTTTTAATTCGATGGCATCCGAGGTCAAATTGCCTTCATCAATCAATTTCATCAACGCGGGATTCAATGGCAATTCACCCAAAAATGGAACGTTATACTCTTCACTTAGGGCCTTTCCGCCTCCCTCACCAAATAGTCTGTATTTCTTATCTGGAGCATCATCCGGGGTGAAATAACTCATATTCTCCACCACACCAAGGATTTTCTTGTTAACCGCTTCCATCGAAAACATACCCATCGCCCGGCGCGCATCGGTTAAAGCCATCTCTTGAGGCGTTGTCACAATCACCACACCTGTGAGCGGAACATTCTGCACCAAACTGAGCTGAACATCCCCTGTTCCTGGCGGCAAATCGATGATCAAATAATCCAAATCACCCCAATCCGTATCCTGCACAAACTGCTTAAAGGCCGAAGAAACCATCGGTCCTCGCCAAACAATTGCTTGTCCGCGGGCTGTCATCAGACCAATACTCATCAACTTCACACCCTTCGCCTCCACCGGAATCATGATCTGCTTTTCGCCTTTCATATACATTTCGGGCGATGCCGAAACACCAAACATCGTAGGAACACTCGGTCCATAAATATCCGCATCCAACAATCCCACTTTTGCACCCATACCGCTGAGGGCCAAGGCTAAACTAGCCGATAACGTACTCTTTCCCACACCGCCTTTTCCTGACGCCACCGCAATCACATGCTTTACGCCGGGCAAAGTCTCCGACATTGGAATACTTGCTCTAACTCGGCTCGTGGTGGATACTTCCACCGCAATTTCCGAATCAACCATCATCCGAATGGCAGTTTTACAAGCATTCACCATCATGTCTTTCATCGGACAAGCGGGGGTGGTTAAAACGATCGTAAAAGAAATTTTATCGCCAATCACCAGATCCTCAATCATACCCAAGGTCACCAAATCTTTTTTGAGATCCGGATCGTCTACATGAGACAGGGCTTTGAGAACCGATTCGCGTGTGATCATTTTCCTTTGCCAAAAATGCGTTTAAAAAATCGCTGCTCAAACGCCCAAAAGTATTTGAACTGTCCAAAAATGAACCCGTAAAACAACAACAAAAGATTATAAAAAGGCAATATCAATACGTAATAAACCATATCAACCCACCAATCTTCACCCAAATAGGGCTTAACGAACTTCTTTAAATACATCACCGTGAATCCCGTTAAGGCAAATACCAACAAGATCACCCAAACCATCCATGATTTCTGCACGTTCCAACGTGTTTTAAGTCGATTTATAAAACTCACCCCGCAAAGTTACTTGATAAACCCGAGTGAATAAATTATGCTTACCTTTAAATGACAATTTTCCATGGGCAAAAGATAAATTGCGGACTTCCAACGATAAAGTTGAAATTTGCAGCAATGGATGAAATAAACATCAACGATTCAAATCTTGAGAACTCTGAATTAACTCCAATGCAGCAGGAATACGCCGAGGGGAACGCAGAAAGTAATACCACACAACTTATTTTAGTGCCGCTGCCCATTGGCGAAAATAGTTGGCTTTGGATGAATACGCCGCAATACATTGATGCAATCACCCCGATCCGACATTGGGTTGCTGAAGATGCAAGAACTTTACGTCGATTCCTTTCCAGCCTAAAAGTGGGTATCCCTTTGAACGATCTCGATATTTTTGAACTCAACACCAGAACACCTCAGAAGGAATTAGAAGCGTTTCTAAAAGACATCCAAAATACCAAATTGATTGGGATGGCTTCCGAAGCAGGCATGCCATGTATTGCCGATCCTGGGGCGATGTTGGTGAAAATCGGACATCAACGCGGATGGGATATAAAACCGATCATGGGACCCAATAGTTTGATGCTCGCCTTGGCAGGAAGTGGACTCAGCGGTCAGACCTTCACCTTTCACGGCTATCCGCCCATCAACGAAAATGAACTCAAACAACTCACAGTTTTATTAAACAACAAGGCTACCGACAAACACAGTCATTTGTTTATCGAGACCCCGTATCGCACAGACAGGTTGCTACAATTTTTCTGCAAAAATCTTCCCCAAGACATGCTGCTTTGCATTGCCAAAGACTTGCAGGGACCAGCGGAACATATCCTAACGCAGCCCATCAGCGCTTGGAAACGAAAGGTGGAAACCCTAGGCAAAAGCCCTTGCGTGTTTATTGTGGGTAGATAATTCATCCAATACTCTGAATATATCCATCAAATCAATATTTCCACCTTATTCACAAACAGAGAACAACTTCTAAACGATTATTATAATTACACTGTTACCTTTGTATTTATCTATTTGTAGTCAATTAACATGAGAGACATATTCGACAAACTGCATGAGCGCATGGGTCCTTTGGGCCAATATGCCGACGATGCACACGGTTATTTCGCTTTCCCCAAATTGGAAGGCCCTATAGGCCCACGCATGATTTTCCGCGGAAAAGAACGCCTCAACTGGAGTTTAAATAATTATTTGGGATTGGCAAATCACCCCGACGTGATGAAAGCAGATACCGATGCCGCCGCACAATTTGGAATGGCCTACCCCATGGGAGCCCGAATGATGAGTGGAAACAGCAATTACCATGAGCAGTTGGAACGCGACCTCGCTAATTTTGTTCAAAAATCCGATTGTATCCTTCTAAATTATGGATATCAAGGTGTTTTGAGTGCAATTGACGCTTTGGTTGACCGCCATGATGTGATTGTTTACGATGCAGAAGCACATGCTTGTATCATTGATGGTGTTCGCCTTCACATGGGTAAACGGTTTGTATACAACCACAACAACATTGAAAGTTTAGAGCAACAACTGAGACGTGCTACCAAAGTGGTTGAAGCCACCGGTGGTGCGATATTGGTTATTACCGAAGGTGTTTTCGGAATGACAGGATCTCAAGGAAAATTGAAGGAAATCGTTGAGCTAAAAAGCAAATTCAATTTCCGCCTATTGGTAGACGATGCCCATGGCTTCGGAACGATGGGCAAAACGGGTGCTGGAACTACCGAAGAGCAAGACTGCATCGAAGGCGTGGACATTTACTTCTCTACGTTTGCCAAATCGATGGCTGGTATTGGGGCATTTATCGCCTCTGAACCCCATGTCATTAAATTCTTGCGATATAATATGCGTTCTCAAATCTATGCAAAGGCATTGCCGATGCCACTGGTAATAGGATCAATCAAACGTTTAGAAATGATTCGCACACAACCCGAGTTAAGGGATAAATTGTGGACCATCACCAATGCCTTACAAAACGGCCTAAAAGAGGCTGGTTTCAACATTGGAATCACTACAACGCCAGTAACCCCAGTTGTATTGAATGGAACGATTCCAGAAGCAACACACCTCATCCAAGATTTGCGCGAAAATTTTAATATTTTCTGTAGTATCGTGGTATATCCGGTTGTGCCAAAAGGTATGATTATTTTGCGCTTGATTCCTACCGCTGTTCACTCTCTAGAGGATGTTCAAGAAACAATCGACGCTTTTAAATCTATCAAAAACAAATTGGACTCTGGCGATTATCGCAAAGAAAATTTGGCTGTCTTCGCCTAATTTCGCTACTGTCTTTTGGACAGGTTAGCGGTGTTAGGATTACGGAAAAATATTACTCAAGGGTCGTTCTGGTTCGCCATAACGACCCTTTCTATTATGGGCATTGTTCGATGTCATTCCCAGGCTCAAAGGACAAAGACTTTAACTGAACTCCATGCTCCAAAGGGACTTCCGGAATTATCGAAGGATTATCGAAGTAAATATGATAGACCTAAACATAGCAGTCGGTGGAATTCTCAACCAGGAAAATACAGATCCGAGTACTGGACAAAAAATTCAAAACATCCGAAACCTTTATCAAATAAAATGGCCTTCGCCCTGCTGATGGAATTGCGAAAATCGCAAGAAGGAAAAAATCATTTGCAATATTTACAACCTGAACTCACTAAAATCCTTGATCGTAAAAATCCATTTCCCGCCAACATCAATATAAATAACATTGATAGCGCAAGCCTTGATGAACTCCCTGGAATTGGACCATCAACAGTACGCAAAATACTAAAATTCAGAGAAAAACTTGGTGGATTTTATTCGGCTTCACAATTGATCGAAATTCCCAAAATCGACACAACACTCGCGGAGGTAATGTCGGCCAGAATCACCATAGACAAATCCAAACTCATTCCGCTCAACGAAAAAGTAGATTTCAAACAACTTTACAAGCATCCTTACGTAGGCCCCAGCAAAGCCAAAATCCTAGGCCCTTTTTTCACGCAGCATCCACAACTAACAAAACGCATTTGGCTTGATATGCAGGGTCTTAGCATGGAGGAAAAATCGAAAATAGAGCCATATTTACGATTTATCGAATAAGACTATTATCACTCCATGTAACACATCGAACAACCCACAAATTTCTTGAAAGAATTAGACAATGCGATTAACAGGTAAGGCCCACGTTTAATATCTTTGCAATCACTAAATATGATGAATTTCCAAGAAAGTGAAAGCGTTTTAATGGTTAGACAAACCGTGCGCGATTTTGCAGACAAAAACATACGTCCACACTTGATGGATTGGGATGAGTCTCAAACCTTCCCCATTCACATTTTTAAAGCCCTCGGCGAATTGGGTTTGATGGGTGTTTTGGTACCCGAAAAATATAACGGTTCCGGATTGAGTTATTTTGAATATGCTGCTGCCATTGAAGAATTGGCAAAAGTTTGTGGTAGCGTTGGCTTATCTATGGCCGCCCACAATAGTCTTTGTACCGGTCATATTTTGGCTTTTGCGAACGAGGAACAAAAACAAAGATGGCTACCCAAATTGGCTACGGCGGAATGGATCGGCGCATGGGGATTAACAGAAGCCAACACAGGTTCAGATGCTTTGCGCATGCAATGCGTTGCCAAAAAAGATGGAGACCACTGGGTACTGAACGGCTCAAAGAATTGGATCACCCATGGCATCACCGGCGATGTTGCTGTAGTTTTGGCTAGAACTGGCGAACTACTCGACTCCAGAGGTATTACTGCATTTGTTATAGAAAGAGGCACTCCCGGGTTCAGAGGTGGTAAAAAAGAAAATAAATTGGGTATGCGCGCCAGCGAAACGGCCGAAATGATTTTCGAAGATTGCAGAGTTCCAGAAACTAATATCCTTGGAAATATCGGCGATGGATTTATTCAAGCCATGAAAATCCTTGATGGCGGTAGAATTTCAATCGCCGCATTGTCGTTGGGTATAGCAAAAGGAGCCTATGAAGCCGCTTTGAAATACTCCAAAGAAAGAGAACAGTTTGGTCAGCCCATTTCAAGTTTCCAAGCGATTGCGTTCAAATTGGCGGACATGGCGACAAGAATTGAGGCGGCAGAATTGTTGACACAAGAGGCGGCCGATAGAAAAAACAAAGGACTCAATATGACAAAAGAAGGTGCGATGGCAAAATACTATGCATCAGAAGTGAGTGTATATTGCGCAAACGAAGCCGTGCAAATATTTGGTGGTTATGGATATACGAAAGATTTCCCCGTAGAAAAATTCTACAGAGATTGTAAACTTTGCACCATCGGAGAAGGCACAAGCGAGATTCAAAAACTCGTCATCTCAAGAAACATTTTGAAAGATTAAAAGAACTTGCCTTTATCGATAAAAACATCTATTTTTGTGACCCAAATAAAAATTTAACATGCTTATAATTAACGTAAAAGAAAACGATTCGCTGGAGAAGGCACTGAAGAAGTTCAAGAAGAAGTTTGAAAAAACTGGTGTTGTGAAAGCACTTCGTGCTCGTCAGGCATTCGAAAAGCCCTGTATTACCAAGCGTATGCAGAAAATTCGCGCCGCCTACAAGCAGAAAATGCAAATGGCCGACGTAGAAGCATAAGCTGCGATCGATTTAGCATTGGCAAGTCCAATTGTATAAACTATAGACTTTTAAAAAAGCCACCCTGCGGGTGGCTTTTTTCTTTTCCCGGATACCAATCACTTCCGTGGATGCAAAGCATGAACCTGCTTTAACTTCTCAAATGAATTCTTGGTATATACCTGGGTAGCCGACAAATTTGCGTGGCCCAAAATATCCTTAATCGCCAATAAATTCGCCCCATTATTCAACATATGCGTCGCAAAGCTATGACGTAACACGTGTGGACTCGTTTTGGCCGCATGTGAAAATAATTTCAAATACCGATTCACCATCCGATAAACCAACATTGGATAAAATGGCTCGCCCTTCTCCGTCTCAAACAAATAAAGACCGCCGTGGCTGCCCATATACTCTTTCAACCAATCTACCACCTCAGGATGCAACGGTATAATCCTTTCCTTGTTCCGCTTTCCCAAAACCCGTAAACTCCCCCGATGAAAATCGATATCACCGGCCTTCAATCCTATCAACTCACTCAAACGCATCCCAGTGGTGTAAAACAGCAACAAAAGCAGTCGATCCCGCTCCCCATGCTCCACCTCATTCCAAGGAAAATTCGCAAACATATTGTGTAAGTCCAACGCAGGAATGTCCTTCACCAGCATCTTCGGCATCTTCGGCAGAATAATCTTACTCATCGGATCGCCAACCATCAAACCCTGCTTGCGCAAATACTTAAACCACCCCCGCACACTAGACACTTTGCGATGCACACTTCTAGATGTCAAGCCGGCACCCAACAACATCGACATAAAACCTCGAATATGGATCGCCTTGCAATCAGCCAACGAACTCACATACTGAGTCTCCAAAAAATCTTCAAATTGCTTTAAATCGCCCGTATAGGCCGATACCGTATGAACCGACATACGCTTAGTCTTTGCGATATAATCTAAAAATTTATTACGCAACGATTCAAAAGCGACGCCCATGATTCAGGATTGAAATTAATCAATGGTGGCTAGCACCTTCAACTCGATCCCTATCGGAGTTGGCAAACAATTGATTTCCAATGTGGTTCTACATGGCGGATTCTGACCAAAATATTCCGCCCACAATCGGTTATACGTTGGGAAATCATCCTTCATATTGGTCAAAAAGACCGTCACATCCACAATACTATCCCAAGAACTTCCCGCATCCTCTAAAATCCAACGCACGTTCTGAAATACACTTCTGCATTGTGCCTCGATATTATAACTCTCAATCTCACCCGCCTCGTTTAACATCACCCCGGGAATTTGCTTGGTCCCACGCTCTCTCGGACCCACACCACTCAAAAACAATAAATTACCTACCCTCTTGGCATGAGGATACAAGCCCACTGGCTCCGGCGCTTTTCCGCTATTGATACTTTGATCAGACATAAAACAAATGTAAAGCGCACAATTGGATCTTCACGAATCCAAATTTCAACATCTATAAAACTGTCATTCCGTTGGACACCTCACTTCCGCGGACGTGCAGGAGTTGCCGATTTTACCGGCGCAGGCTTCACCGGCGCAGGCTTAGCCTCGGTCCAAATTGGAGGTGTACGATATACAATCGCTCCAAATGTGGCACCCTGAGCCGACATTTTACCAGCAACCACCATCAATTTATTATTGGGTGTAAATCTGGCTTCTTTGGCAGTGCTTATCAGGTTCTTCTGTACCGAAACACAAACACCGGTATTCACATCCCAAACCCGAATCTCTCCATCATTACCCGTAGAAACCAAATATTGATCGTTCTTGGTAAAAGCCACAGAATTCACCTTCCAAGTATGTCCCAACAACGTTTTCAAGGGCTTTTCCGTTGCGATATCCCAAACCACCACAGATTTGTCGTTCCCGCCCGTAACCATCATCCGCTTGTTGTTCGATAAGCCCAAACAGTTCACCGGCATCGTATGAACCCCGGCAAATGTTTGATATACTTTACCCGTAAAATCAATCGATTCTACGTTGTTGTTCCCATTGTTTGCGACAAAAAAAGTTTTGCCGTTTGGCGCTGTAATCAAATCATTCACCGGCTTTCCATAGGTATAAAGACGTGGCTTTTGATTGTTTGTAGGATTTACGATATCGAACAATCTGATTGTTCCATCCATAGAGGCCGACATGACAAACTTTCCAGTTGCTTCAAATTCCACCGCAGTAATTGCATCGCGGTGATCCATTGTTTGAAACACCAAAGACCCATCCAAAACATTCACCACACGCAGAGAGAAATCTTTGGAACCTGACGCCAATAAAGTACTCGCTGCATCAAATGTTAGACAAGTAACCGCCCCATTATGACCCGTAAACGTTTTTACCAATTTAAACATCCCCAGCGTATCGATAGAATACAGCAATATTTTACGATCCCAACCGCCCGTAGCCACCCATTTGCCATCAGGCGAAATCGCTAAGGATTCGGTTGAAGAGGTATGACCCATCAATTTTTCTTGCACAGAAAATACCGTATCCGTGGCTTGGGCAGATAACCCGTTTGATGCAATCGTTGCAACTGCGAACAAAACGATAAATATCAATGACTTAAATTGTACAAATGAAGATTTAGGGCGCTGTGACATATTCATATGATTTGACTACCAAAACTAAAGCCAAAATACCCCCCAAACTGCGGTTGTGGATAATTGCTTTAAATCAAGTGTTCATCAAAGACAATTCCTTGACGCTCAAGCTTTTCCAAAATCGGCGCATACCATGATTTATCGAATGGCAAACACACTCCACGATCGGCGTGTTCCTCTTCCAAAAATGTTTCCACACCCATCGCCAATGGCAATCCCACCGTTTTCGCCATGGCCGTTCTATCACCGCCCTCACCCATCACTTTCAACACAGAATACCAATGCTTTTCATCACCCAATTGATCCATCACACCCAACTTATGAACCATTACAACTTCATCGCGGTGGTTGGCTTCCAAGGCCCATCGATCCAATAAAATTTGCTCCAAAATTTGCGCTGATGTTTTACCCACAACAACCAAATTCTCGCAGCCCAATTCCAATTGCAAAAAACGCAAATGTCCTTCGATATTTACCAAATCAACCCCTGAACCCAAAAGCGATGCAATCCACAAATCCGTATTCAAACAACCTGTGACTTTGGAAAACCACATTTCAGCCGTTATCATTGGTAATAGATCTGTCTCATTCACTCGAGTCGCAGCATCCGAATCCTCAGCATTTCCCAAATCAATTTCATCAAACAAAACATTTTTAGAATCTGTAAACCCTTGCACCACCAAAACATCCCATGCTGCGCAAAAATATCTACGTCGCAATGTCCCACGCAACAATGTCCTAGCCTTGGTTAACCCGTACAATTTCTCATAGGTCAGGCTATTCCGATTCGCATAAACATCAAACACCCCAATCCCCGGCACAGTTATTTCTCTGGCATTGGCAAAAATCAAATGACCATTTAACTGCATCACTTCGCCCTCCTCTTTCCAAATGCTAGAACCGCCTTGACCAGCCAAAACGACGTTGGTGGGATTCCATGTAAACTTGTATTTCCAAGGATTATTTTCACAGCAAGCCTCATCAACCAGCCCGCCGCAATGACTTTCAAACGTAACGACCTCCAAACCCGACGATTTGGCGTGATCAAATAACTTACTAGCGGATAAATGATCGATTCCGGGATCCAAACCCAACTCATTCATAAATAGCAAACCCTTTACCTTGGCTTGTGCATCAAGGGCCAACATCCCTTCAGAGGTATAACTGGCCGTAAACAAATGACATCCATGCTCCAAACACAAATTGGCGACAGGCAAGTGCATCGGCGGAGGCAGAACACTCACCACCACGTCCAAATTCTTTAAAATATCCGACACTACTTGGGTATCCGACAAATCCGCAACCACAAGATGCGTTTTATCGTTCACTGTAAACGAATGCTGTAATCGATGGAAATCCAAATCATAGACATAGAGCTCTCTACCCACGCGAGCACAATACTCGCCCAAATATTCCACCAAATACCCCGCACTTCGGCCCGCCCCAAGTATTCCAATTTGCTTCATCGAATGATTATTTTTTGGCCCTTTGTCGTTTCGCCTCATACAACATCAATGAAGCCGCCACAGAAACATTTAAACTATCCACCATCCCAAACATGGGAATATTAATATTAACGCCTTTATCTCTCCAAAAATCAGAAACGCCTTCACTCTCCGTCCCAACCAGCATTGCTGTTGTTTGTGTAAGATCCATATCCCAAACACTTTTTGAATTCTCCATAAAGGTTGTGTAAAGACGCACATCATTGAACTGTATGATGTCCCATGCCTTTTGAACCGACATTACGAACAATGGCACCGTGAAAACTGTCCCAACGCTATTGCGAATCACTTGCGGATGATACGCATCGATGCGTTCGTCGCATATAACCACGCCATCTGCCGCAGTGGCATCAGCAGAACGAAGCAAAGCGCCCAAATTACCCGGTTTTTCCACCGATTCAACCAACAAATAAAGTCCGCCCGGTTTTGGCTTCCACTCCAACGGCTCTGAAGGCATTTCAAATATCGCAAGCGCATTTTGTCCGCTTTCCCTAACAACCACCTTAGACCAAGCCGAGCCCAGCACTTCAATCATCCAAGTAGCATCCAACTCCTGTCCCACGTTCAACAGGGCTTTTAATTCCTTCCACGACATTTTATCGGGATTTATTGCCAACTGCTTTACCACCAGCCCTGATTTCATGGCCAGACGAATCTCATTGATACCTTCCACGGTGAATTGACCCGCAGTCCTGCGGTTCTTGGCCTTTTCCTGCAATGCCAAAACATCTTTCACCCATTGATTCTGCGCGGAAGTAATTGATTTGATCATAAATAACAGGTTTTAAAAATAGTTTGGGGAGCGATTAGCCCATGTGACTGTTATCCTCAGACAACCAATCGGCGTCTTTTTTCACTCGTAGGAATCGGGCAACCATCAAACCAAAAACCATATTGGCCAATACCAATCCTGGCAGACCTGAAATATAGCTCCATAGGGTGCCCATTTGCGCCGCTCTGATTTCCTTCACCAACTTATCAAAATCGTCGTTGCTCATGAACTTCATTTGCCCCAAACCATCTTGCAACTGCTCAATCAGGATCCCCTTTGTTTGCTCAACCAAGGTCACGTCAACCAAGCTATAAAGCACATAATCGGCAAAACTCCCCACCAGAACTGCAAAAAACACCGCGCGAAAACAACTGCTCAGCGCCTGTTTGTATTGATAATAACTGCCTTCCAATTGCTTGCGATCGCCCAAACCGCCCATAATCATGGCTGAGAGAATGATCAAAAACGAAAGAACCGTAAAAGCCGGTAAGAATCGATATTCCCAATGTTGGGTTAGATATACGATGACTTTGGCGACAAAAATAAACACCCCAGCCAACAAGCCGTGGAACACCGAAGCGCGATTCAATAACAACTTTATCCTATCAATCATGATTTTTCATATAACATCCTCTGCGGATGGTTCCCAAAACGCGACCCTTCAATACATCCGCTTTCCTAGGTACATTATAAGCCTTACTTGGATTGCGCTCATCCATCAAACAGTATTCGCCATCTAATGTAAACAGAGTCAAATTGGCCTCAGACCCTTCACCCATCGCATCCACCGCAACACCCATGAATTGTCGATTCCCCTGAAACAACAAAGGCACCCACAACTCCGGTCTTTCGTATTGAAACGCTTCACACATGAGTGAAAAAGTTTGCATCAACGTGGCAGCGCCCCAAGCGGCATAATCAAACTCTAATTTTTTATTTTCGATATCTTCTGGATGGTGATTCGACATCACCGCGGTAAGAGTCCCGTCCAAAAGACCCAAAAGCAACGCCTTCCTATCCGATTCGGCGCGCAAAGGGGGCAACACTTTCAAATTTTCATCAAAATCCAACATTGCCTCATCCGTATACATCAAGTTCAACACTGGAACCGCTGCATAAATCTCTACGCCATCAGCTTTCGCCCTGCGGATGACATCTACGCTTTCTGCCGAACTTACACCCATTACCCTTAAAGGCGACTTCAAATATTTCGCCAACTCAATATCCGCCAATAGCTCCACCGTCTCGCTCACAGAAGGAATCCCCTTGAATCCCAAACTCGCATTTACAAAACCTTCATGAATCTTACCATCCGGCGCCAAGGCCTTTTGAAAAGGAAAATGAATATAATTCAAACCCAAAGAATGGGCATATTGCATCAATTTTGTGCGTAAACCCAAAGAGGCACTGCCTGTTATCCCATCGGTAAAAGCCAACGCCCCAGACAAATGCATTTCATACATCTCAGCCATCTCCTTGCCTTCACCCCCAACACTGCTATAACCCAATGGAAGTATTTCCGCGGGCAACCCTTTTCCGATGCCATTGACCTGTGCGATTACAGATTCGTTGTCGGGCTTAGGATTGCTACCACACAACGCAGCCACTTGCGTAAATCCACCTTTCTGTGCTGCTTCGCTGTAAGATAATAACGTTTCCTTCCAAGGCTCTCCTGGATCGGGACAAACGCCAAAGGGATCCATCCAACCCATCGAAACATAGGCGCCTTGACCATCGATTAGCTCCGAGGCCGCCAATCCAAGTCCTTCACCCAATGCCGAGATTACGCCGTCCTTAATCACAATTTCCACACTTCGATTGTGCAACGGGTGCCCCGGAGAAAACAAAGTGACGTTTTGAAGTAATGCGGTATGGCTCATGATTTTACAGATTCAGATGGGATTATTTTTTGTCTTAATAATATGATAACAACTTCTACTGCGAAGAAAAACGCAGCCCCCCATATAAACAAGCGCCAAGGGGTGTTTAATGGGGCATTGTGCATAATCGGTGCGATTCCGTCGCCTTTGGATAGGATTAAACCATTTCCGCCAGTCACCGACATCGACTCCCAATCATCAAAACTCCGCAAATCTGATTCTTGTCGGCCCAAATTCAATGCAACTTCTACACTGTCCTTCCCACCGCTGCCAACCAACCAGAAATACCCAGGATACTGGGGCTGAGACCCTACATACATAGAAGTATGTTGGCTAGAATTCTGTTGTAAATCTATGACGATGTTACCCGATTTGCCGCGCAGCGAAGCTGCGCGCTCATCTACTTGCACATCGCTTGGCAATGGCAACAAATTCCCACTAAACAATTCTCCATACAGTGGCTGCTCCACCACCGCAGAAGAAGCAATAACCTGCGTAAAAATGGGCAAAAACCACGCCGATGACTTCAAAGATTGACTTCCACTGCGCAAATCACTCAGCCAAATCCAATAACTACCCGCGCCCTGAACTCTTTTTAGCAAAATCGGATCACCGCTTTCTAATTGCAATACCGTTTCAAAATCCAACGACGATTCCAATTTCAAATGGCCACCCACCCAAGGCATCTCCGTCTTTTCCGATATCGATTCACCAAACGCCTTCTCAAATATGGGATGCTGAAACCCCGCTACCGCCAACCGATCAATCTGTATATCCCCGCCTGCACCGGAACTTCTTTTACCTAAAACACCACCTTTCGCCACCTGTCCGCCCAACCACTCACCGCGCAATTCCCCAAAGCCTATATTCAAATTCTTCCGACGTATTGGATCGACAAAAAACTGCAGTACCACCTTGCCAGAAGCCACAAAATCTCTCAAGGCAGCCAACTCTTGGCCCGAATAAACCCCATCATTGATCAAAACAATGGCATGCGCAGAACTCAAAATCCCTTTATCGCCCGCCAATAAATCGGACCTTGTAAAATCCACTTTCTTTAGCAATGGCTGTGACGCAAACATCGCAGAAACCGCATTGTCGGTACCCAAAACACACACCACCGTCTGATTCTGTTTGATAGGATGCAAATATTTCTGATTGTCGTACCCAAACCCATCCTCATCCAACTGCAGCGCACTGGCCTTTGATAGTTCGATTTCCGACAGGGGGAATTCTACTTCCGCAATTCCTTGGGCCTCCAACTTCACCGACTTCACGTGCATCGTCTTTTTCTCACCCAGCATTCTTAGCGATGTTTCCTTGGACGATTCCGAATAATTCCGAATCCTGGCCTTTAGCAACACATTAGACCCGGCATCGGTATTTTGCCAAACACTCTCGTACCAAACAGTATCTATCGCCACGTTACCACCCCCTTGTAATAGATCCAAAGGATACAAAACATACTCCCAATCTACGTTAGGCGCTGATAACAATTGGGGTTTAGCAGCCAAGGCCGATAGCTGACCATCCCCAAAGGCCATGACTTTGAGAGACGAAATCCCACCCTCGTGCAGCAATTCATCCACTTGAGCCATCCAATCAGACCATTTTCGCTGTTGCGGACAAAGAGGAATCGTATCGATAACGGACAAAGCTTGGGCGGGCGACATCCAGCCGGTGTTGGTCAACGGATCTTGGGTAAACAACCTCACCTGTGTCTCCTGAGCCAAACCCGACAACATCGTTCTGGCTTGGGACTTAGCTTGCTCGATGATCACTCCATCGGCATTTTTGGTACCCATAGAATAAGAGTTATCGAACAGCACAACCACATGACTGTATTCTTGATTGCGCGTGGATGAGCTACAACTCGGCATCGCAAAAGCGAAAACCAAACAGGTGATGGCCATCATTCGAGCGAGCAAAACAATCCAATGCTGAACCTTTTTTTGCTGCCTTACATGCTGCAATCGCTGAATTAAGCGAAAAACACCCGGAAAGTAAATCGTTTGGGTTCTATGAAATTGAAAAAGGTGAATCAACAGCGGAATTGCCAGCAAAAGCAATCCCCAAAGCATATTTGGCTGTTGAAAATGCATTAGAACAAACCGTTCAGTGTGCTCTCTACTTTTTGGATGATTTCAGCGGCATGCTCAGGATTTTCTTGAAAATCCATATCGTCGACATTAAAAATCAACAGTTTACCTGTATAATTTGCAATCCAAGCTTCGTAACGCTCATTTAAACGTTTGAGGTAATCCAAACGGATGGCATCTTCATAATCCCTGCCCCGCATTTGAATCTGATGAACCAGCTTGGGAATTCCGGCCCGTAGGTAAATCAACAAATCCGGTGTTTCAATCTGATTGCTAATGGCATCAAACAATTGCTTGTAGTTTTCAAAATCTCTGGTGCTCATCAAACCCATCGCATGCAAATTGGGCGCAAAAATGTATGCATCCTCATAAATGGTCCTGTCCTGAATCACAGTCTTTTTACCACCGCGAATCTTTTGAATATCCTTCCAACGCGTAGTTAGGAAATACACCTGCAAGTTGAAACTCCAACGTTGCATGTCTTCGTAAAAATCAGAGATGTACGGATTGTCATCCATATCCTCCAATTGAACCTCCCAACCGTAATGTTTTGAGAGCAAATTGGTGAGTGTGGTTTTACCCGCGCCGATGTTACCTGCAACCGCAATGTGCTTAGCCATACTGCAATAATACGAAGGTCTTGCACCCCCTTACAAATCATTACAAAACAAAAGTTTTACACAATCCATTTTAGACCATGATTCCTGTAACTTTTCCTTAAAAATCGTGGGTTTAGGCCTAATTTTGCAGATAATTCATGCCAAGCAAAAAAACCGAGGCCACCGCCTCACAATGGGTACTGTTTAAAAGAATATTGGCGCTGGCCAAATTTCAACGACATTGGATGATCATCGCGGTTATTTTGACCATCATTCAGAGCGTTATCACCGCATTTCAACCCTACCTCTACAAAACTGTCATCGACGAAGTTATCATCCCAAAACAGTTCCAACTGCTGGAAAAATGGGCCCTAATTTTACTCATTTGGCTCATCGTTCAAGCCCTGCTGGGATTCGCAAACTCCTACCTTTCTGAATCCATCGCCCAATCTGTGATACTCAAATTACGACAGTATATATACGACCACCTTACCCGGTTAAAACTGTCATTTTACGACAAAACCCCAGTAGGAACAGCTGTTACCAGATCCATTAGCGATGTACAAACCATCACCGATTTGTTCTCATCTGGCGTAATCACCATTGCCGGCGACCTCATTCAAATCATCGTAATCATGAGTTGCATGTTCTATATGGACGTAAAACTCACGCTCATCACCCTTACCGTGGTTCCAGTATTGCTATTTGCCGCTAACCGATTCCGCAAAGGTATCCGCGATACCTTTCAAGACGTCAGAAATCAGGTCGCCAAGCTAAATGCCTTCCTCCAAGAACGAATCACAGGGATGCAAATTGTGCAGCTGTTTAACCGCGAAAAGGAAGAAAAACGTCGGTTCGACCAAATCAACCAAGCCCACCGCGATGCCAATATTCGCAGCGTATATTACTATTCCATCTTCTTCCCAATCGTTGAAGTCCTAGTTGCCGTAAGCTTTGCGCTAATCGTTTGGTATGGTAGCGGTTCTCTCGTTCGCGGAAGCATCGAATTTGGTGAACTAACCGCCTTTATCATGTTCATCAACTTGTTTTTTAGACCGATACGCGCCATTGCAGACCGATTTAACAACATTCAAATGGGCATCGTAGCGGCAGATCGTATTTTTAAACTCATCGATGATGTCGAAAATATCGAACAAACCACCGAAGTAGCTGCGCCAAAATTTAGCGGCGACGTAAAATTTAATCACGTTTGGTTTGCCTATCAAAATGAAGAGTGGGTCCTGCGCGATGTCAGCTTTCATCTTCCGCAAGGAAAAACCATGGCCATCGTGGGCGCAACCGGTTCAGGCAAAACCACTATTGCCAGCCTCGTAAACCAATTGTACCAACAACAAAAGGGCGATATTTTACTCGATGATATCAATATTCAATCGTTGAACATTACATCTGTCCGCCAGCAAATTGCATTGGTTCTTCAGGATGTATTCCTATTTAGCGGCAGTGTAAAAGATAATATTCGATTGCACAACGACGATATCGACATTGAGAAAATGATTGATGCGGCCCGCTCGATTGGCGCTTACGAGTTTATCGAAAAACTTCCAGGGGGATTTGATTACAATGTGATGGAGCGTGGAATGACCCTTTCCTTGGGACAACGCCAGCTTGTGAGTTTCATACGTGCCCTAGCCTTTGACCCAAGAATCATCTTATTGGATGAGGCCACCAGCTCTATTGATACGGAAACGGAGCAGCTGATTCAAAAAGCCATCGACCGCTTGTTAGAGAATCGCACAGCCATTGTAATTGCACACCGCTTGAGCACCATTGCCAAAGCCGATGAAATTCTAGTGCTCGAGAAAGGTGAAGTCAAAGAGCGCGGCAACCACGCCTCATTGATGGCAGCTGGCGGACATTATGCGCACTTGTACGAAACACAAATCGCCGAGTAAATCGTCGATTCGCTAATTTTATTCATGCAGAGGCACTGATCGATGCATTTCCATCAGCCAAATCATCTCATTCAAATTACCAATAAAACAGAGAGGGCGGCCATTGGCCGCCCTCTCTGTTAATACATATTTTTAAACAATTGAAGATTAAGCCTCTGCAGCTACTTCTTCCGTTTCATCATATTTAGCAGCCATCATGCGCTCGTACTCTTCCTTAGAACCAGTGATTACTTCCTGGAATCTGCGTAAGCCAGTACCTGCAGGAATCAAATGACCTACAATTACGTTCTCTTTCAAACCTCTCAGTTCGTCGATCTTACCCGAAATTGCAGCTTCATTCAATACTTTAGTGGTTTCCTGGAACGATGCAGCACTCATGAAACTCTGAGTTCCCAATGATGCCCTTGTGATACCTTGTAACACCGGAGTAGCCGTAGCCGATACCGCATCGCGGTATTGTACCAACTTCATATCCTGACGACGCAGTGTGCTGTTTTCCTGACGTAAATCTTTCAAACTCACAATTTGTCCGGCATGCATATTTGTGCTATCACCTGGATCCGTTACAAACTTCTTATCCCAAATGTTATCATTCTCCAAACGCAACGTCCAACGGTCGGCGATTTCACCTTCCAAGAAACGAGTATCGCCTGGATCAACGATTTCCATCTTCTGCATCATCTGACGAACAATTACTTCAATGTGCTTGTCGTTGATAGTTACACCCTGCAAACGATATACTTCCTGAATACCATTCAATACATAACGCTGTACTGATGCTGGTCCTTCAATACGAAGAATATCTTGAGGTGTAATTGCACCGTCGCTCAAAGGTTGACCGGCTCTCACATAGTCGCCATCGTGAACCAAAATGTGCTTAGACAACGGAACTTGGTAATGTTTAACTTCATCGTCCTTAGACGTAATGATAATTTCCTGGTTACCACGCTTCGACAAACCGTAAGTTACAACACCATCGATCTCAGCAACAACTGCTGGGTTAGAAGGGTTACGTGCTTCAAACAATTCTGTTACACGAGGAAGACCACCCGTGATATCACGGGTTCTAGTAGCTGAACGAGGAATTTTCGCCAATACATCACCACCCTTAACGTTAGAACCCTTCTTGGCAACCAAGATAGCACCCATAGGCATGTTGAATATTTTGGTTACTTCATCGTCACCTTCTACACGGAACTGAGGCACCTTCGTCTTATCGCGACTTTCTACAATCACCAATTCAGACAATCCTGTTTGCTCATCACCTTCTTCACGCATGTTCACACCTTCAATGATGTTTTCGTAAGTCACCTTACCATCAATGTCTGAAATGATCAACGTGTTAAAAGGATCCCATGTGCACATCACATCGCCTTTTTTCGCTTTTTGTCCTTCTTTTACCATCAAAACGGCACCGTAAGGAATATTGTAAGTTGTGATCACAGTCTTGGTCTTAGGTTCCAAAACTCTCACTTCACCAGAACGACCCAATACGATTTCCGAATTCTTGGCTTCGCCATTTTCATCAGTATCAAATTTGGTCACAGTACGCATCCCGTCGAAGCTAATCACACCTTCGTATTTGGTTGTCAATGTGTTTTCCGCAGCAATGTTCAACGCCGCACCACCCGTGTGGAAAGTACGCAATGTCAACTGTGTTCCTGGTTCTCCAATTGACTGTGCAGCAATTACACCCACAGCTTCACCCGCTTGAACCATTCTTCCAGTAGACAAGTTACGACCATAACAAGCAGCACAAACACCTGTCAACGTTTCGCAAGTCAATACCGAACGGATTTCCAATTCTTCGATTCCTGCATCCTCAATGGCATGAGAGATTTCTTCTGTCAATTCCTGACCTCCAGAAACAATCAACTCACCCGTTTTTGGATGATAAACTCGATCCAACGCAGTTCTACCCAAGATACGTTCGTACAAAGGCTCCGCGATTTCATCGTTATTCATCAATGCACTCATCGCAATACCTCGTAGAGTACCACAATCAGGCTCAGTAATTACTACATCCTGCGCAACGTCGTGCAAACGACGAGTCAAGTAACCCGCATCCGCAGTTTTCAACGCCGTATCAGCCAAACCTTTACGAGCACCGTGTGTAGATACGAAGTATTCCAATACGTTCAAACCTTCTTTGAAGTTCGAAATAATTGGGTTTTCAATGGTATCACCACCAGAACCACCTGTGTTCTTTTGAGGCTTAGCCATCAAACCACGCATACCACCCAACTGACGAATTTGCTCCTTAGAACCACGGGCTCCAGAATCCAACATCATATAAATTGGGTTGAACCCTTGGTCTTCGTTCTGCAAATCATTGATCAATACACGAGCCAACTGGTTGTTTACACGTGTCCATAAATCAATTACCTGGTTGTAACGCTCATTGTTTGTAATGAATCCCATATCGGCATTCGCTTGGATCTCCAACACTTCTTCCATCGCTTTGCTAACCAACTGTTCTTTCTCAACAGGGATTTTTACATAGCTCAAGTTAAAGCTTAATCCGCCTTTAAATGCGTAGTGGAATCCTAAATTCTTGATATTATCCAAGAAATCTGCAGCCTTAGCAACACCGCTCAAACGAATGATGTTGGTAATGATATCACGCAAATTCTTCTTCTTCAACAATTCGTTGATGTATCCAACCTCGCTAGGAACCACTTGGTTAAATAGGATACGACCAATGGTTGTGTCGATGATTTTTTCAACCAACTCACCATTCTCCAATACCGTAGCCTTACATTTCACTTTTGAATGCAATTCGGCACGACCTTCATTGTAAGCGATGATGGCTTCTTCAGCACCGTAGAACGACAAACCTTCACCTTTTACTGGGTGTTCAGCGGTTGCCTTACGCTCTTTGGTGATGTAGTACAATCCCAAGATCATATCCTGAGAAGGAACGGTAATAGGTGCACCATTTGCAGGGTTCAAAATGTTGTGCGATGCCAACATCAACAACTGAGCTTCTGCTACAGCTGCATTGCCCAAAGGCACGTGAACCGCCATCTGGTCACCATCAAAATCCGCGTTAAAGCCAGAACAAACCAATGGGTGCAACTGAATAGCCTTACCTTCAATCAACTTAGGCTGGAAAGCTTGGATACCCAATCTGTGAAGCGTAGGAGCACGGTTCAGCAACACTGGATGACCTTTCAATATGTTTTCCAAGATATCCCAAATCACCGGATCTTTTTTCTCTACGATTTTCTTCGCAGTTTTTACGGTTTTTACGATACCCCTTTCAATCAGCTTGCGAATGATAAACGGCTTGAACAATTCCGCCGCCATGTTCTTTGGCAATCCACACTCATTCAATTTAAGTGTAGGACCTACCACGATTACAGAACGACCAGAATAGTCAACACGCTTACCCAACAAGTTCTGACGGAAACGACCTTGCTTACCTTTCAGCATATCGCTCAAAGATTTCAAAGGACGATTGCCTTCGCTCTTAACAGCGCTAGCACGACGGGTATTGTCCAACAATGAATCAACCGCTTCCTGCAACATACGCTTCTCGTTACGCAAGATCACCTCAGGGGCTTTGATCTCAACCAAACGCTTCAAACGGTTGTTACGGATAATTACACGGCGATACAAATCATTCAAATCTGAAGTCGCAAATCTTCCGCCTTCCAATGGCACCAATGGGCGCAATTCTGGTGGAATAACTGGCAACATCTTCATAATCATCCACTCAGGACGATTTTCTCCGGTTAACTGAGCACCGCGGAAGCTTTCGATTACTTTCAAACGCTTCAACGCCTCTTGCTTACGTTGTTGTGAAGTCTCAGTAGCAGCCTGGTTACGCAAGTCGTAGCTCAACGTATCCAAGTTTACACGCTTCAACAATTCTTCCAACGCTTCAGCACCCATCATGGCTACAAATTTGTTAGGATCAGAATTCTCCAACATCTGATTTTCTTTTGGCAAAGAATCAACGATGTCCAAATATTCTTCCTCTGTTAACAAATCCAAATAATTTACGTTGCTCGCTGCACCGGTTTGAATAACCACGTAGCGCTCATAGTAAATCACCATGTCCAATTTCTTGGTAGGGATACCTAACAAATAACCAATTTTGTTTGGCAATGAACGGAAGTACCAAATGTGCGCAACAGGTACCACCAAGTTGATGTGACCCATACGCTCTCTACGTACTTTCTTTTCAGTTACCTCAACACCACAACGGTCACAAACGATACCCTTGTAACGGATACGCTTGTATTTTCCGCAATGACATTCGTAATCCTTGATAGGACCAAATATGCGTTCACAGAACAAACCTCCCATTTCGGGCTTGTAACTGCGATAGTTGATGGTTTCGGGTTTAACTACCTCACCGAAACTGCGACGTAATATGTTTTCAGGAGAAGCAAGCGAGATACGGATCTTGCTAAAGTTGTTCCCTTGTTTTTGTGTTTTCTTTTGAAGTTGCATGATTGGTTTCTAGAGATTAATCCATAAATGTTACTTCCAAGCCCAAACCGCGGAGCTCGTGCAGCAATACGTTAAATGACTCTGGGGTTCCGATGTTGGTGATGTTATCACCTTTTACGATGGCTTCGTACGCTTTCGCCCTACCTGTAATGTCATCCGACTTCACAGTTAAGATTTCACGCAAGATATTGGCTGCACCAAATGCTTCCAACGCCCAAACTTCCATCTCACCAAAACGCTGACCACCAAACTGAGCTTTACCACCCAATGGCTGTTGCGTAATCAATGAATATGGACCGATTGAACGAGCGTGCATCTTATCATCCACCATGTGACCCAGTTTCAACATATAGCTGATACCTACTGTGGTTGGTTGATCAAATCTGTCACCACTCAAACCGTCGTTCAAATACACCAAACCGTTCTTAGGGATACCTGCTTTTTCAGTTACCTCATCGATCTCAGCCATGGTAGCACCATCAAAGATTGGAGTTGCAAAACGCACACCCATTTCTTTTCCAGCCCAAGCCAATACGGTTTCATAAATCTGACCCAAGTTCATACGTGAAGGTACACCCAATGGGTTCAACACGATGTCCATTGGAGTTCCATCATTCAAGAATGGCATATCTTCCTCACGAACAATACGAGCAACAATACCCTTGTTTCCGTGACGACCTGCCATCTTATCTCCCACTTTCAATTTACGCTTATTGGCTACATAAACTTTCGCCAACTGAAGGATACCGGTTGGCAATTCATCACCCACACTGATAGAGTAATGCTCGCGCTTGTAATTGGTAACCTTTTCGTTATTTACATTGATGAAGTTGGTTAAACAACGAACAACAAAACTATTCTTGTCCGCATCGCTCGTCCAATTGTGGTAGTTCACATTGCTGTAATCAATGCTCATCAAGTTCTTTTGAGTGAACTTGGTTCCCTTTGGAATCAACTCTTCGCTGTACATGTTATATACACCTTGAGAAGTTTTTCCGCCCACCAATTGGAACAATTTCTTAACCAATTCGTCTTTCAACATGCCCAATTCCTTGCGATGATCATCATCCATCTTAGACAAACGAGATTTGTCACCTGTACGGGTCGACTTATCTTTTTTGCTCTTAGAGAACAATTTCTTATCAATCACAACACCTTGAGCACCTGGAGAAGCTTTCAAAGAAGCGTCTTTCACATCACCCGCTTTGTCACCAAAGATGGCACGCAACAACTTTTCTTCTGGAGATGGTTCAGTCTCACCTTTTGGTGTGATTTTACCAATCAGAATGTCGCCTTCTTTTACTTCAGCTCCAACACGAATCAAACCGTTGTCGTCCAAGTTACGAGTCATTTCCTCACTCACGTTCGGAATGTCATTCGTTAACTCTTCTTCACCACGCTTTGTATCGCGCACTTCCAATTCGTATTCAGTGATATAAACAGTTGTATACCAATCGTCTTTTACTACTTTTTCAGAAATTACAATCGCATCCTCGAAGTTATAACCCTGCCATGGCATGTAAGCCACACGCAAGTTTCTACCCAATGCCAATTCTCCGCCTTGAGTTGCATAACCTTCACAAAGAACTTCACCCTTGCTCACTCTGTCGCCTTTCTTAACAATCGGACGCAAGTTGATACAAGAGTTTTGGTTGGTTCTGCGGAATTTGATCAAATGATAAGTTTTGGTATCTCCAGTGAAGCTCACCAAATCATCAAAATCATTGTGGTCGTAGCGAATGCGAATCTCACGAGAATCAACATACACCACTTCACCATTGCCTTCGGCATTGATCAAGGAGCGACTGTCGCGGGCCACTTTTTCTTCCAAACCAGTTCCAACAATCGGTGCTTCAGGACGCAACAATGGTACGGCCTGACGTTGCATGTTAGACCCCATCAACGCACGGTTTGCATCATCATGCTCCAAGAAAGGAATCAATGAAGCTGCAATCGATACGATTTGGTTAGGAGCTACGTCCATATATTCCAACTGCGCTGGGTTCACCAATGGGAAGTCACCTTCCTTACGGCTCTTCACCAACGTTGTCATAAAGTTTCCTTTTTCGTCCAACTCGGCATTGGCCTGAGCGATCGTTTTACCATCCTCTTCCTCTGCAGAAAGATAAACGATGCCACTTTCAACTTTCCCATTAACTACCTTACGATAAGGAGTTTCCAAGAAGCCCATTCCATTAATCTTTGCGTGTACACACAAAGAAGAAATCAAACCGATGTTTGGCCCTTCAGGCGTTTCAATCGTACACAAACGACCGTAGTGCGTATAGTGTACGTCACGAACCTCAAAACCGGCACGTTCACGACTCAAACCACCCGGACCAAGTGCGCTCAAACGACGTTTGTGCGTAATTTCTGCCAATGGATTGATTTGATCTAAGAACTGACTCAGCTGGTTGGTACCGAAGAATGAGTTAATTACACTCGATAATGTACGAGCATTCACCAAATCCTGAGGCGTGAATACTTCGTTGTCACGAATATTCATTTTCTCACGAATGGTTCTTGCCATACGCGCCAAACCAACACCAAACTGAGCATACAATTGCTCACCCACGGTGCGGACACGACGGTTACTCAAGTGGTCAATATCATCCAATATTTCTGAACCGTTATACAATTCAATCAAATACTTGATGATGCTTATAATATCGTCTTTTGTCAATACACGTACTTCCATTGGAGTGTTAATCTCCAACTTCTTGTTGATACGGTAACGACCTACTTCACCCAAGTCATAACGCTTATCCGAGAAGAACAAACGCTCAATGATACCACGGGCGGTTTCCTCATCCGGTGGATCTGCATTCCGCAACTGACGATAGATTACTTCCAACGCTTCTTTTCCGTTGTTAGAAGTATCTTTTTGCAAGGTGTTATAAATTACATCATAGCTGATTCCGTTTTCAGACTCAGCATTCAAAATAATTGACTTAACGCCTGCCTCAACAATCAAATCGATGTGATCTTCAACCAATAAAGTATCACGTTCCAAGATTACCTCGTTACGCTCGATACTTACTACTTCTCCTGTATCTTCATCCACAAAATCCTCAATCCACGTACGCAAAACCCTAGCGGCCAATTTCCTACCAATCACACGCTTCAAGCCAGCTTTAGATACTTTCACTTCTTCGCTCAATCCGAAGATGTCAAGAATATCCTTATCACTCTCAAAACCGATGGCACGCAACAACGTTGTTACCGGGAATTTCTTCTTACGGTCGATGTATGCGTACATTACCGCATTCACATCCGTTGCAAATTCAATCCAAGACCCCTTGAAAGGAATTACACGAGCTGAATATAATTTTGTTCCGTTGCTGTGAACACTTTGGCCAAAGAATACGCCTGGTGAACGGTGCAACTGACTTACGATTACGCGTTCAGCACCATTGATGATAAAAGTACCATTGGGCGACATGTAAGGGATAGTTCCCAAATAAACGTCTTGAACAATGGTTTGAAAGTCTTCATGTTCTGGGTCGTTACAACTCAACTTCAACTTCGCCTTCAAAGGCACAGCATAAGTTAGGCCGCGTTCGATACACTCATTGATGACATATCTTGGGGGATCCACGAAATAATCAAGGAATTCCAACACAAAGATGTTGCGGGTATCGGTGATAGGAAAGTTCTCACGGAAAACTTCAAACAATCCCTCTCCTTCGCGCTTGTCAGCGGGTGTATCTAACTGGAAAAACTCTTGAAAAGATTGGAGTTGTACGTCCAGAAAATCAGGGTACTCAATGGCGTGTTTTACCTTACCAAATGAGATCCTTTTGTTGTGTGTGGTGCTCAATTTTTTTGTTTTTAATGGTTTGACAGTGGTGTTGGTACTAAAAACGCCCAAAAGGCCCGCGGAATATCCGGGGCCTTAGGGTTAAACGGGGGAGTGTTTACTTAATTTCAACTGTAGCTCCGGCATCTTTCAATTTAGCTGCAAAATCTTCGGCTTCTGCTTTAGAAACTTTCTCTTTTACTGCCTTAGGAGCACCGTCTACTAAGTCTTTTGCTTCTTTCAAGCCCAAGCCTGTTAAGTCTTTAACGATCTTTACGATCTGTAATTTGGCGTCGCCTGCGCTAACCAAGACTACATCAAATTCTGTTTGCTCAGCAGCAGCGGCTTCGCCACCACCTGCAGCAGGCGCAGCAACAGCCACAGCAGCAGCTGCAGGCTCAATACCATGCTCATCTTTCAAAATTTGAGCAAGCTCGTTAACCTCTTTTACAGTAAGGTTTACCAACTGGTTCGCGAATTCTTTTAAATCTACCATTGTTATTTAATTTAAGTGTTTTTTTTGTTTAGTTTCTTTGTTCAAGCGCCTTAATTAAGCCGCCAATTTTTTGTGGTCCGTTGGCTTGCAATGCACCAATAACATTTTTGATGGGTGACTGCAACAAACCGATGATTTCGCCGATCAATTCTTCTCTTGACTTCAATTTGATCAAAGCCATCAACTGATCGTCGCCGATGAATACTGAATTATCAATCCAAGCACCCTTCAACAATACATTTGGAGAAGTTGCACGGAAGTCCTTGATCGACTCAGCCGGTGCCTTTTGAGACTCCGATGTCATTACACAAGTAGTTCCTTTCAACGTGCCTTTCAAATCACCAAAATCTTTTCCGCTTTCCTCCATTGCAATACGCAACAAAGTATTTTTAACCATGCGCATTTCTACACCACGCTCAAACAACATGCGACGCAATTTATTGGTTTGGTTTGCAGTGAGTCCGGTAGTATCTGTAAGATAAACAAAACTGTTTGTCTTAAAGGTTTCGGTTAACTCGGTAACCACTATTGATTTATCTGCCTTATTCATCGCTTTATAATCCTGGGATTGATTTAATGTCTATACTCACACTGGGACTCATAGTACTGCTCATGTAAATACTGCGGAAATACGTTCCCTTGGCAGCACTTGGCTTCAATCGTTGCAATACCTGCACTAATTCCAATGCATTTTCACTCAATTTGTCAGATTCGAAAGATACTTTTCCAACTGAAGTATGGATGATTCCAGTTTTATCAACCTTAAAGTCGATTTTACCCGCCTTAACCTCAACAACCGCTTTTCCAACTTCCAATGTAACTGTACCACTCTTTGGATTTGGCATCAAGTTACGAGGACCTAAGATTTTACCCAAACGACCCAACTTTGCCATTACACTAGGTACAGCAATGATGATATCGATATCGGTCCAACCACCAGCGATCTTCTCGATGTAATCGTCCAAACCTACGTGATCTGCTCCTGCGTCACGCGCTTCCTGTTCTTTATCAGAAGTACAAAGTACCAACGTACGAACTACCTTACCCAAACCGTGAGGCAAAGATGCAACGCCACGTACCATTTGATTGGCCTGACGGGGATCTACGCCCAAACGAACATCGATATCTACCGATGCATCAAATTTGGTGGATGAAATTTGCTTAAGGATGTTACTAGCCTCTAGCAAAGTATACGACTTGGTGTTGTCGTATTTAGCTTCCGCTTCTTTTCTTTTTTTACCAACTTTCATAATTCAAATCAATTAAATGGGGCATCCCCTGTTACCGTGATACCCATACTGCGGGCTGTACCTGCAACCAATTTCATGGCAGACTCTACAGTAAAGCAATTCAAATCTGGCATTTTATCCTGAGCGATGGTTTGAACCACTTCCCATGAAACAGAACCTACCTTCTTACGGTTGGGTTCAGTAGAGCCTTTTTGGAGCTTAGTAGCTTCCAACAATTGAATTGCCACTGGGGGCGTTTTGATGACGAAGTCGAATGATTTGTCCGAATAAACGGAAATCACGACCGGCAACACCTTCCCCATCTTGTCCTGCGTGCGCGCATTAAATTGTTTGCAAAAATCCATGATGTTCAAACCTTTTGAACCCAAAGCCGGACCGATTGGAGGCGAAGGGTTTGCTTGACCGCCTTTTACCTGGAGCTTGACGAAACCTGTTATTTCTTTTGCCATTGTTACTGTTACAATTTTTGTATTTGGTTATAATTTAACTCAAGAGGTGTACGGCGACCGAAAATCTTCACCATAACCTTGAGCTTACGCTTTTCTTCGTTTACTTCTTCGATAACACCGTCGAAATCATTGAACGGTCCATCTACCACTTTTACCGACTCGCCTACTAGGAAGTGTTCTTCATCCATTGCTTCCGAATCGCTAAGGCTATCGGCGGTACCCAAAATACGACTTAATTCGTTTGGACGCAATGGAACAGGTTGGTCTTTAGATCCTAAGAACCCAACGACACCCGTAACACTCTTTATCAAAGGCATGATTTCTGGATCAGATAAATCGGCATGAACTAAAATGTATCCTGGGAATGCATTTCTCTCCTTAATTGCCTTTTTACCGTTCTTAATCAAATAAACCTTCTCTGTAGGGATCAGAATTTCAGGCACAAAGTCGCTCTTCCGATCGCGCTCGAGCTCGACCGTAATACTGTGCTTTACCTTCTTTTCCTGTCCGGTAATTGCACGAACCACGTACCACTTGTGTCTGTCTTCTGCCGTTGTCATGATTATTTGAATAGTTTATAAAATTGGGTTAAACTTACACCCAATACGCTGTCAAGCCCCCATATTACTAGGGCAAATAATAATGAAGCGACAAGCACAATCCATGTGCTTTCCCTCAATTCTTCCCATGTAGGCCAGCTGACTTTGTTAACCAACTCGTCTCTGGTCTCACGGAAATAGTTATTTATTCTTCCAAACATCGCGCTTTTATTAGCACGGGCACAAGGATTCGAACCCTGATCAAAGGTTTTGGAGACCTCTATTCTACCATTGAACTATGCCCGTATAAATGGGAGCATCTTACAATGCCCCCATTATATTCTTAATAGCTCGGCTATTACTCGATAATCTCAGTTACCTGACCAGCACCTACGGTTCTTCCACCCTCACGGATAGCGAAACGCAAGTTCTTTTCCATAGCGATAGGCTGAATCAATTCAACTGTAATTGATACGTTATCACCAGGCATGATCATTTCTGTACCTGCAGGCAAACTGATTTCACCAGTTACGTCTGTAGTACGGAAGTAAAACTGTGGACGGTACTTGTTGAAGAATGGAGTATGACGTCCACCCTCTTCTTTGCTCAATACGTAAACCTCAGCATGGAACTTCTTGTGAGGAGTAACTGACTTCGGAGCACAGATAACCATACCGCGACGGATATCATTTTTGTCGATACCACGCAACAAGATACCAGCGTTATCACCTGCTTCACCACGATCCAACAACTTACGGAACATTTCTACTCCAGTACAAGTTGATGTCAATGTTGAACCAAATCCGATGATTTCTACAGAATCTTGAACGTTGATCACACCACGCTCGATACGACCAGTAGCAACTGTACCACGACCAGTGATCGAGAATACATCTTCTACAGGCATCAAGAAAGGCTGATCCACCAAACGTGGTGGAACTGGGATCCACTCATCTACAGCAGCCATCAATTCCATGATAGTGCCTACCCACTTCTCGTCTCCATTCAATCCACCCAAAGCAGATCCACGGATAATTGGAGTGTCAGATGAGAATTCGTAGAATTCCAACAATTCACGCATCTCCATTTCAACTAAATCCAACATTTCTGGATCGTCTACCATGTCGACTTTGTTCATGAATACAACCAAACGAGGAACACCAACCTGACGAGCCAACAAGATATGTTCGCGTGTCTGTGGCATTGGACCGTCTGTAGACGCAACCACCAAAATCGCACCGTCCATCTGTGCAGCACCCGTTACCATGTTCTTTACATAGTCGGCGTGACCCGGACAGTCAACGTGAGCGTAGTGACGGTTGGCCGTTGAATACTCAACGTGAGCCGTGTTAATTGTGATACCGCGCTCTTTCTCTTCAGGAGCAGAGTCGATTGACTCGAATGAACGCATTTCAGAAAGACCAGCCTTGGCCAGTACAGTAGTGATGGCCGCAGTCAAAGTGGTCTTACCGTGGTCTACGTGACCAATAGTACCAATGTTCAAGTGCGGCTTGGAACGGTCAAATGTTTCTTTTGCCATAGTTGTTTGTTTTGTGTTGTTTTTGTTTTTGAGCCAATGAGGGGAATTGAACCCCTGACCTTTTCCTTACCAAGGAAACGCTCTACCCCTGAGCTACATCGGCTTATCCCCACAAGAGTTGCCCCTTGTTTCGATGCGAGCGGGAGACGAGGCTCGAACTCGCGACCTACAGCTTGGAAGGCTGTCGCTCTACCAACTGAGCTACTCCCGCATTATTAGACATAAAAGTGTAGTGGGGGCAAGTGGACTCGAACCACTGGACCCGAAGGAGCGGATTTACAGTCCGCCGCAATTGCCGCTATGCGATGCCCCCAATAAATCCAAGGTTCCCCCATGATCGGTTGCACTTTTATATCTGGAGCCACCAGTCGGGATCGAACCAACGACCTACTGATTACAAGTCAGTTGCTCTACCAGCTGAGCTATGGTGGCTTTTAAAGTTAAGAACATGTGTGACCGAGGCCACTATCCCAAAAAGGACTGCAAAAATAGTATTTATTTATGAATTGACAAACCCTTATTGCATTTTTTACACATTAATTTTACTGTCCAATTCATCCATCCCCAAAAAACACCATTTCCTCAATTACCAATCTTGCCTCAACAATTTCTTTTATACCTTTGTACCCTATGCAAAAACGCATCCTTATCGCCGTAACCCTATTGATCTCTGCTATCCTCATTACCTTTGTGTTATGGCGAAATATCAATAGCACTACCGCAATTTCCCACGACATATTTGCCCTCAAATCGCCGCAGAAAATTACCAAAATTACCTTCTCCCCCAACAATACCAAACTGCCTTATCTTTCCTTAGAAAAAATTAATGAGCATTGGATCGTTCGCACAGAAACCCAATCTTTCCCCGCCGATACCCACGCAATTCACGAATTACTCTATTGGGCGATGCCGCAATTGCAGGTAAAATGTCCCGTAGCCGACGCCTCAAAAGAAACCGTAACTAAAGATATCGCCCTAAACGGCACAAAAGTCATCTTCTCACAAGACAACAAAGAAGTTCACTCTTTATATGTAGGATTCCCAACTCCAACCCAAGACGCTACCTATATGTATTTCCCCGGCACAGAACGTCCTTGCGAAATTACCGTCCCCGGATTTGTTGGCTACCTCACACCCTATTTCAATACCAACATTCAACTCTGGCGGTCGATGTTTATGATCGATGCGTCCGTCACCGACATCAAATCGATAAAAGTCACTTACCCCGCCCAACCCCAAGAATCATTTATTATTTCTCAGGATCATGATCGCATCGAATTA
>Ga0209356_1000030_pt1 | contig 49356 bp, 40 predicted proteins | sample LauGreFaBDMM15SN_2_FD_188213 | JGI IMG/M metagenome (GOLD analysis project Ga0209356, IMG submission 188213) | Freshwater lake microbial communities from Lake Michigan, USA - Fa13.BD.MM15.SN (SPAdes) (version 2) | ecosystem: Environmental > Aquatic > Freshwater > Lake | place: Lake Michigan, USA...
CATTTGGGTTTAAGGATGCAGCAGAAAATTCACTTGGAGAAATTACTTTTATTCGTACATATTCTCGCATGAAGGAAGATGGAACTAAAGAAAGATGGCACGAGGTTTGTCGTCGTGTAATCGAGGGTATGTATTCAGTACAAAAGAATCATGCTAAAGAAAATCGTTTGCCTTGGAATGACTACAAGGCTCAGAAGTCAGCACAAGAAGCATTCCAAAGAATGTTTGAATTAAAGTGGACCCCACCAGGTCGCGGTATGTGGGCATTCGGAACTCCTATGACTATGGAGAAGAAGAACTCTGCAGCCCTACAAAACTGTGCAATGGTTTCAACAAAAGACCTTGATAAGAATGATCCAGGAGCATTGTTTGCTTGGGTTATGGATGCACTTATGCTTGGTATTGGTGTAGGGTTTGACACAGTAGGACAGGATAAGCATTTCTCAATCTATGCCCCAACAGAACCTGAACAGGTGTTCGAAATCCCAGACACTCGTGAAGGATGGGTAGAGTCAGTTAGACTTCTAATCAACTCATATCTTAGAGCAAACCAAAGTATTCAGAAGTTTAACTATGATTTAATTAGACCCCTAGGAGCCCCTATAAAGGGCTTTGGAGGCGTTGCATCAGGTCCTGCACCTCTTATCAAGTTGCACGACCATATAGACCGTGTAATAGGCTCCAGAGGCGGAGAAACACTAGACTCTCGTGCTATCGTAGACCTTGTAAACCTCATTGGTACCTGTGTGGTATCAGGCAACGTAAGACGCTCAGCAACTCTTGCTTTGGGAAATGCGGGGGATGAAACATTCATGAATCTAAAGAACTCAGAACTATTCCCAGAGCGTAACTCATTTGATCCAGAAAATCCAGGTTGGGCTTGGATGTCTAATAATTCTATTTCAGCAGAAGTAGGAACAAAGTACGAAGACTATGTAGATTTAATTACGGAAAACGGAGAACCAGGTTTTATCTGGCTTGATGTTGCTCGTAATTATGGAAGGCTAAAGGATGCGCCAGATGGAAAAGACTATCGTGTGATGGGCTTTAACCCCTGTGCGGAGCAGCCATTAGAGTCATACGAATTATGTACACTTGTAGAAGTGCACTTAAATCGTCATGAATCTAAGGAGGACTTCCTGCGTACCCTGAAGTTTGCATACCTTTATGGAAAGACTGTAACACTTGTTCCAACACACTGGCCACAAACAAACGGTATCATGCAACGTAATCGTCGTATTGGTACATCTCTTACTGGTATTGCATCATTTGCAGATCAAAAAGGTTTGCCAATTGTTCGTGAGTGGATGGACGAAGGATATAACAAGATTCGTCATTATGATCACCAGTATTCGGAATGGTTATGTGTTCGTGAATCAATCCGTGTAACAACAGTTAAGCCATCAGGATCAGTTTCAATTCTTTCTGGTGCAACCCCTGGAGTTCACTGGGGTCCTGGAGGAAACTTCTTCCTTCGTGCAATTCGATTTGGAAATACAGATCCAATGATTCACCTGTTCAAAGCAGCAGGGTACACAATTGAGGATGACGTTGTATCAGCAAACACATCAGTAGTTTATTTTCCAATTAAATCAGGTCATCCAAGATCTGAAAAGGAAGTAACCTTATTTGAAAAGATTGCACTTGCTGCAACTGCTCAGAAGTATTGGTCTGACAATGGAGTTTCTGTAACTCTATCCTTTGACAAGGAAACAGAATCCAAGCATATTGTTCCAGCACTTAATATGTACGAGGGACAACTAAAGGCAGTATCATTTCTTCCAATGGGAAATACTGTTTATCCTCAGCAACCTTACACACAAATAACGGAAGAAGAGTATAATAGATATATTGGAAAGTTGAAGCATATTGACTTTGGGGCAATTTACGATGGTGTAGATAATCTTGAGGCTCAAGGTGAAGCATACTGTACAACAGACTATTGCGAAATTAAGGTGAAATAATGGAAGAATTAAAATCAAAAGTATTATATATAAAGGGGTTTATGCCAAAGGAATTGGCTGCCTCTATTTCAGAATACTCCAAATCACACACGCTTCTTTTTACAGAATATGGCAACGGAGAAAAAGAGTTTACGGTTCATACTTATCATGATATACAAAGAAATGATCAATCGGTTTTAGATATTATGCAAGACTATGCAAAAAAAGTTTATGATTTTGTTGTTGAAAACTATGAAGGTCCGTTCCAACCATTTTTAGATGAGAAGACACACATTGCAAAATTTACTCCAGGCGAGGGTATGCACGAGCACTATGATATGAATAGGCCAAACGATATTGCAACTATCTTATACTTAAATGATGGTTATATTGGTGGAGATATTTATTTTCCAGCATTAGGAATATCTCATAAGCCTGAGCCAGGAGATCTTCTTTGTTTTCCAGATAATCCAGATTATGTGCATGGAGTTCGAGGAATTCAAGATGGCATACGATACACAACACCACGTTGGTTTACCCGCATTGTATGATAAAATAGACTAGGAGGATCTATGTCTATTGCTTCAAATTTATATGCAGAAAAAGTGTTTGCACAGCATCCGTCTGTCCTCTGGTCTTTAGACGACAAGGCAGACTATGTATCTCATATTTCAGAAAAAGAAAGAACAATAGGTGTTTGGAATATCAGTAACGGACAAAAATTTTTATTTTCAACAGAGGATGCTCCATTTGAGAATAGCGTTGTAACAAAAATAGTCGTAGACCCAAAAACAGTAAATGTTAAAAGTATAACAAGATATGTAAGCGATGATATTAAAAACTTTAAAGATCTTGATCAATCTTTAAAGACAATGGCAATAGGAACATATTTTAAGTCTTTTAGTCAAAATGCTTCTAGATTTTCCATTGGCTATGAGTATGACGATGAAGCCTCTGGAACACTTATTACAAAATTAAAATCTTTTGAAACTTCCATTGTAGACTCGTGGATGTTTATTGGAGACACATTTAGAATCCCAGACGACAATGTTTCAATGAGGCTAGTATTTGAAATTGACTATTTTGGTGATGGGGACAATAGTGAGATATCTGTTTTGCTCAATGGATTTTCTTTTGGGCAATGGTGTGAAGAGTTCCACTCAGATTCTTTGGGAAGTACTGTTGTAACAATACCTACAACAATTTCTACATCAGTTACAAAAGGAATTGAAGCCCTTGCGTATTCAAGATCTGATCAAAAGGGCTACTATCTTCTTAACGGATTGATGAACCTTAAAGCAAAAAATTTTGGAGTGCCCATTGTCTATGGATCACAAAATTCAACTCAAATTTATTATAATTCTGGGAACCCATCTTTAATCTTACCAGGAAATGGATTTTTAAATGAGTCTGGAAAAAATAAACAATATACTCTAGAATTTTGGGCTAATATAAATTCTAAAACATATGATAGAAAAAGAATAGTAGGCCCCTTAAACTCAGAAGATGGAATCTACGTTGATGGAAACTTTGTAGGACTTAAAGTTGGATCAAACTATCAAACACATTACGTTGCTGAGTGGGGCCGACCAATGCTCTTTCATTTTTTTATAAACAAGACTAGGGCCACACTATCTTTAAATGGAGAAAAAGTTATAGATTTTCAATTGACAGAAAGCAACTACACACCACAAAGTAAACTTGATTCAAACTTAAAAGATCAAGACTGGATTGCTTTTTATGCACACGAAGACATTCCAAACATATCTATTGATTGTGTTGGGCTTTATCCATACGAGGTATCAGATCAACTTGGAAAAATAAGGTTTGTTTATGGACAGGGCGTTGAGTTCCCAGAGAATATCAATACATCCTATAGTGGTTCTTCTGTTTATATAGACTATTCTTTTGCAAATTATGCAAATAACTATTCGTACCCCTCCCTTGGAACTTGGTCACAAGGAATTGGAAATAATGTTTCTATTGATAAAAACAAACTAACAGTTCCAGAATATCCACTACCAGAGATAGTCTTGTCTAGTAAAACAGAGTCTGATCTTTTTAGTTCGTGCTTAGAAATTCAAAATGAATCTGAAAATTTTATTACATTTAGACCATCAACAGGATGGGCTTTAGAAGATGGATATTTAAGATATAATTCTTTGAGTTTTTTAAATGATGAACTTAGTATTCTCTACGGAGTATTTAAAGCAAAAGCAGGACAAGGAACACAGTGTTTAATAAGAATTGAAGATGAAATTTCTGGAAATTATTTTTCAATAGACCTAGTCAACTTTAAATTAAAATACACTCTTTACTACGGAGGGCAAGAAGAGATTATTTACATGTCTCCAAAGAACCTATCAATTAATGAAATTTTTTCTGCAGGAATAGACATAAGAGTTTTGTCTAGTTATTATGCACAGAATGTTTCCTCATTCTTTGGTAATATTGGATCTCTTTCAGTTTATATTGGCGGTACCAAATCATTTAGCAATACGTTTTCTGGAAATATCTACGCTATTGGATTTTGTAATGCAAGAAATGCTTTAAAGATTAGGCATCTTTTTAATGAGACTGGACTGCCAATAGACTATGAGGATGTCTTTGCAACCTATCCTTTAGGTGTCAATATTGATGCAGGAGATAAATATTTTGGAAGTCAGTCTGCATATTTTGACTATATTAATGATGGAGGAAACGCATTATCTTTTGCTAACGACAGCCTCTTAACCCACATGGCAAGTTGTACATTAGTTCTAAAAGAAGACTTTGAATCGTTGAGGCTGGGTATAGATATCAATGCATATTGGGAAGACTCTATTCCTTTATCAAATTTAGCAACATATGTAAAGGATGCAAGGAATGACCAATATTATAATCTTGACTTTATTCAATTTAATTTAGACTATGACTCACCACAAAAACTAAAAGAAAGTGACATTTCTGGAGGCTCTTGGAAATATGGGGAAACAATTTTTATACAGGAAACATCAAAAACAATTAAGTCTTTGTACGAAAAGTACTCAATCCCAACATCACAAAAATACGCTTCATTAGACAATCATTTATACACTGGATACAACGATTACGATGATTTAAAAAATAACTCAGAAAAAACTTACACCTATGACACTACTGACTCACTTCTAAAGTCCTATGTATCTTTTAAGTTTTCATCTTCTTCATATAATCAGCCTGACCTATTTTTTGAAAATACTAAATCAATTCCTAAAGATGGAATTGTTTATCCAGACACAGACTGGATAAATACAAAGTATGAAGTTATCAACAACTCTATCATATATCCTCCAGCATCTTCAGATGTAAACGATATATCTATTGTTACGCATCTAGATTTTTTTGTTAAAGACTCTAAAGTAAAAAAGCCTATGATTAAATTTTTACAGTATTCCTCTCAGGCATTTAATGACACCTCTCCTAACCCAGTTGGAACAAGGTTTGGAACACCTATGTATCCATATACAAAAACTGGAAGTTACTATGATTACAAATCTAACAACCCATTTTCAATCTATAAAGGCAGTTCTCCGTACTTGTATTTAACTAAAAGAAGCGGGATAGAGTTAAGAGGACAGAATAGCCCAAATATTAACCGTGGAATTTCAATACCACTAAATCAAACAAAGGCCCTAGATTATAACCTTATGGTTTTGCAGGCTTGTGTTAAATATTCAAATGACACCTTCCCATTTTCTGAGGTTGAGATATTTGAAATTAAGTCTTCTAACAAACATATTAAATTTTATTTAGTTGCAAACAACCCAGATGGAAATCGTGCAAAGATCTATGCCATTAATGCAAAAACTGGAGCACTTGAAAACGGAGTTGGATTTTATATTAATGGAACGCTTGTTTCAAATCCAGTAATATCAATAGACGAATGGGCCTTTATTGGTATATCTTTTCCAGAGTTGCTATATTTTTATGGAACTCCAGGGTACCTTCACATAAATGGTCCACTAATGATGAACACAATATCTTATTATCAGTCTACAAACCTACAAGAAGTTCAAAAAACAAATAAGAGACTTTGGTTTAGAGTCAGATACTCTCCTGACGGAGAATACCCATGGACCTTCTGGTCCCCAGCATTATGGAACGGGGTTCTTGTTCTTTCTTCAAAATCTTACTACGGAGTAGACCCATCAGACATTTATAAGAGTTATATGGGAATAAACAAAATAATTATTGATTCAGAGGCTATGTTTACATTAAAAGATTATGACTATTTTATAGCAACGGATGTAGGTTGGGTAGCGCAAACCGTAAGTGCAATCTAGTATGGTATACTTGTGGTTATGGATTCGCTAATAGACCCAAAAACTGGTCAACCAATTGTAAAGAATGTCCGCCGTCAGGTAATAGAAAAAAACTATGACTGGGGCCTTTATGTTTATAAAAAGGCAAATGGTAAATGGTTTACAGATGGTAATGGATCAGTTCTAAACATCCCTTCAGATAAAAATGATATATCTAAGATTGCCGAACTAAAAAAAATGGCAATGCACTATGGAGATCCTGGAGATGGAAAAGCAGTATTTGTTCCAGGGCTAACAAGAGTTTCAGAAGATGAATATTCTGAGCAAGTGGATCGTATGAAGGCTGGCCTTCTTCCAAACTTAAATGACCTTGGCGCTGTTCAGGCAGCAAAAGACACAATTGCTCTTTATGGAGATGAGGACTAATGCCAGAAGATAATGAATACATCATTGGTGCAAGCATCGATGAGTCAAATAAAACAGAAGACTTGTTTTCAAAATCAGATCCCTTTAACGGAAATTGGGACACACTAAAAGCCCTTGATGGATTAGAAGCAAATTTTAAAAGACGAATAAATAGATCTTCAACAAAGATGGTTGAGCCAACAACTCAATATACAACGGCAGCACTCGCTGGAAAAAGCGGTATTGATGGAGCACAATCAAAAGAGATAAACCCAGGACTAGTATATGTAAACGGCTATGGAATGTTCGATGTAATTACACCACCATGGAATCTTTACGAATTGGCAAATTTCTATGATACATCTTTTGCAAACCATGCAGCCATTGACGCTAAAGTAGAAAATATTGTAGGGCTTGGATATGAATTTAAGGTTTCTCCAAGAACAATGTTAAGGCTTGAGTCTTCAGAAGACAATAGTGCAACACAGAAGGCAAGAAAAAGAATTGAAAGAGCAAAGATTGAAGTAAGAGATTGGCTAGAATCTTTAAACGATGATGACTCTTTTACAGCAACAATGGAAAAGGTTTATACAGACCTACAGTCTACTGGTAACGGATACCTAGAAATTGGAAGAACTACTCGTGGAGAGATTGGTTATGTGGGACATATTCCATCAACAACAATGCGTGTTCGAAGAATTAAAGATGGCTATGTACAGATCATTGGAAACAAGATTGTTTACTTCCGTAACTTTGGAGCAAAGAATCAAAACCCACTAACTACAGATGCCCGAGCAAATGAAATTATTCACTTTAAACAATACTCACCACTAAATACATTCTATGGTGTGCCTGATATTATGTCTGCAATAAACTCACTACACGGAGATTCTCTTGCTTCTCAATACAACATTGATTATTTTGCTAACAAGGCAGTGCCAAGATATGTTATTACTTTAAAGGGTGCTAAACTATCAAGTGACGCAGAAGACAAGATGTTTAGATTCTTACAGACAAGCCTAAAGGGTCAATCACATAGAACGCTATATATTCCATTGCCAGGAGATAGCGATACAAATAAAGTTGAATTCAAGATGGATCCCATCGAAGACGGTATACAAGACGGCTCATTTAAAGAGTATCGTAAACAAAACCGTGATGACATCCTGGTAGCACATCAAGTGCCACTATCTAAACTTGGAGGTGGCGATTCTGGATCTATTGCAGCAGCACTTGCACAGGATCGCACCTTTAAGGAGCAGGTAGCAAGACCAGCCCAAAGACAACTTGAAAAAATGATCAATAAAGTAATTAGAGAAAAGACAGACATTCTTGAGTTTGCCTTTAATGAACTTACCCTTACAGATGAAATTGCTCAGTCTCAAATTCTTGAACGCTATGTTAAGAATCAGATTATAACTCCAAACGAGGCACGAGTTGTTTTAGATATGCCACAACGCGACGGTGGAGATGAGGTCTTAGACCTTAAGCCTACTTCTGCAGCAGAGGCAACAACAACAAGATCAAGAGATTCAGAAAGAACAAATAACAACTCTGACAGCACTTCAACAGTTGCTGGAAGAAACCCAAAGGGAGAGGGGAGAAAAACTCCTTAATGTCCCATATGTCCAATATGTGATATATGTAACAAAAGGGGCTTATAATATAGTGGTGAGCAATATATCTAAAGCCCATTGGAATTCTGATGGGGACAATCTGCGTCTTTCAATGCCTTTTAGTAAGGTAGACAAAGAGCGACGCACCGTATCTGGTTTTGCATCCCTTGACAACATTGATAAACAAGATGACATTGTTACAGCAGAAGCGTCAATGGATGCTTTTGCAAAATTCCGAGGAAACATCCGTGAAATGCACCAGCCATTAGCAGTTGGTAAAATGGTTGACTTTAAAGCAGAAAAATATTTTGATCCAGAATCAAAAAAGTTTTATAATGGAGTATTTGTATCCGCATATGTTTCAAAGGGTGCACAAGATACTTGGGAAAAAGTACTTGATGGAACTCTTGCTGGTTTTTCAATCGGTGGAAGAATGAATAAGTGGGATGATGGGTTTGACGAAAAGTCAGACAAAGCAATTAGAATTATTAAGCAATACGATTTGATTGAGTTGAGTCTTGTAGATTCCCCAGCAAATCAGTTTGCAAACATTGTATCTGTTGAAAAGGTTGACGGAGTAGATGTGTTTAAAGCAGATGCTACCGTATTAGAAAATGTTTTTTATGATAAAGAATCTGGAATCGTAATGGTTTCAGAAAATGAATCCGAAGTAAGCCCAACTTCTGGAGAAATAATGGAAAACATAGGGTTCGTTGAAAAAACGGATAATGAAAAAATAGAAATGATAAAATTCTTAGTTGATAGTGCTAAAGGCATTAATACTTCTAAGATTAACAAGGAGGTAAGTCCTATGACAAAAGCAAAAGCAAAAGTTGAAAAGACAGATGTAATTGAAGATGTTGTGGTCGCTCCAGAGGCAGATGCCGTGGTTGAAGAAGTTACAGAAGAAGTTGCAAAAGCAGAAGAGGTTGAAACAACAGATGTTGTTAAATCAGAAGATGCACCAGCAGCAGATACTGAAGAAGCACCAGTTGCAGAAACAGTTGAAAAAGTAGCAGACGCAGACGCAGATGTATCTAAGTCAGATGAAGTAATTGAAACAATTACTGAAATCAAGAATAATCTAACATCAGCCTTTAGCGATCTATTATCAACAGTAAAATCTTTGCAAGCAGAAGTAGAACTTCTTAAGTCTTCAAAGGTAGACGTTGATACAGCAAAAAATTCATTCGAAGCAGTTGCAAAAGATATTACAGCAATGTCAGATGAATTTAATGAATTTGGAAAACGAGTAGACGCTGTGGAAGCAGACACCGCATTCCGAAAGTCTGGAGATATCGGCGATATCTTACAGTCTCAGCCTGAAATGGTTGAAAAATCCCTATGGGGCGGTAGTTTCCTCAAAACAGCCGATCTATTCAAATGAACAAATCACTAGGAGGTGACAATATGTCAGAAGAAATAATCAAAAACCAGCCAGGCGCAGGTTCAGATCTAGGTGGTACAACACCTGGACTTTATCAGGGTCAAGGTGCTTTCGCATCAGGTGGAATTGGTGGAGTAACAGATCCAGGTGCATCCACACTTGGTAATATTCCAACAGCGACACTTGGATCTACAAGCGGAGCCAATGCTGTAAACCCTAGTGGTTCAGCGGCTTCTGGAATTTTGCGCCCCGAGCAGGCACGTCGTTTTATCGACTATGTTTGGGATGCAACAGTATTAGCAAAGGATGGCCGTCGTGTAACAATGAAGGCTAATTCAATGGAACTTGAGAAGGTAAACGTCGGAGAGCGTGTAATTAGAGCAGCAGCGCAAGCAGTTGGTAACTACACAAACACAGGCGCACAATTTTCTAAAGTTGAACTTACTACCAAGAAGATTCGTCTTGATTGGGAAGTAACAGCAGAATCATTGGAAGATGGTGTAGAAGGTGACGCTCTAGAAGATCACTTGGTACGCTTAATGACCAACGCATTCGCAAATGATATCGAAGATCTCGCTATCAATGGTGATGGAACTACATCTCCATTCCTTAACATCATGCCAGGATTTATCAAGAAGGCAAAGACAAACGGAGATGCACATGAGTCAGTTGTAACAGTAGCAGATAATGCCTGGACACCTGATGTAATGCAGGGCATCATCAATGCAATGCCACGCAAGTACCGTGCACTTAAGAACAATCTTAAGTTCTACGCAGGTACAGATGCATTCGGCGGAATCGTTAAGAATAACGGTACACTCGCTGATGCAGTTGCAGCAGCATTTGAAGGACAGATGCCAGGATCAACCCAGGCAAACCGTCAATCATACCTTGATGGCGTAGGACAGACATTCGGTGGAGCACGTACAACTCGTGTTCTCGGAATTGAAGTTCAGGAAGTTCCTTACTACCCAGCAGGCTATATCGACTTGACATTCCCTGCAAACCGTGTATGGGGATTCCAACGCGACATCACTGTAAACCGTGAGTACGTAGCAAAGAAGGACACAATTGAGTACACAGTATTCGTCCGCTTTGGTATTCAATGGGAAGAAGAGGATGCAATCGCATTCGCTGACGCTGCAGCAGAGTAATCTGTAAACAGTACCTTTAATGGGGGGCGGGAGTTCACTCTCCTGTCCCCCTTAATACTTTAATGATATAATACAAACAAGGAGGATAAAAATGGAAAATAATTTTAATGAAAATGTAACAGAAGATTCAACAGTTCTTCCAGTAGAAGAAATTGCAGAAACTCCAGCACCAGAGATTGTAGAAATCCCAGTTGTAGAGATTGCGGTAGAGCCAAGAACTCTTCCTGTTGAAGATCCAGCACCAGTTGTAGTAGAGGCTCCAAAGGCTCCTGAACAGGCTCTAGGCTTCTTAAGAAGCGGTGCTATTGGTTCAATGGCAGCAGATGGTCCAAAACCATCAGATGCAATAAATGTTGACAACTCTGACAAGGTCGCAGTTCATTCTACAAAGAATGTTTCATGGCCAGAAGTTGGTAGAGTTTATCGTGGATTTAATATTGTTACTAAGGCTGCTGCTGATAAGTGGTTGTCTCGTGACCATATTAGAATGGCAACACCAGATGAACTAAAAGCAGTATTGGAAAAGTAATATGGAAATATTGAGAGTTCCGCCATATTTAGACACTACAATTAATTTTACTATTCCTGCAGGTTACTCTGTAGCAACAGATTTTAAAATGTATTTGTATGATATGGCGGATCTTTCATTCTCACATAATCAATTTTTAAATAAAGTAACTGGGCAGACAATATCAACAATATTGCCTGGAAGATATGACTCTAACTACGAACTAAAAGTTTTAGATGAAAATGAAGAAGTAGTACACTCTGAGTTTTATGAAGTGGTTAGGCCATATTCAAACCCAGAAGATAACAGTACAACTGCTTCCGAAATTGCAGAGTATGCACTAAAAGAAGAAATTGCAAGAGCAGTAATTGATTCCATTGTTCCAGAAGGATTTTATTATAAAAGAAAAGTTTTAAATTTTACAGGAAATGGGTCTGACTATTTGCCAATCTGGGATGACGTAAAGAAAGTTTTGTCGGTATATGAAAATAACAAACTGGTAGAAGATAGAACATACGAAATAACATCAGATAAAACAGCAATAGTTGAGTCTTCTGCGGAAAATATTAATCGTGCAGAGTCTGCTCCTTTAATATTGCCAGCAGCAGCATCAGACTCGTTGGACTCACAGTTTATATATAGAGGGTTTGCACACTCTTGGGACTATAGAGTTGAAGTTGAATGTGGGTACATTTCTGTTCCATCAGACATAAGACGTGCAGCAGAGATGCTAATTCATGACATTGACTGTGGAAAATTAGACTACTACAAAAGATATATTTCTTCATATAATACAGACCAGTTTAAAATACAATTTGATAAAAGTGTCTTTGAGGGAACAGGAAATATAATTGTAGACAAAATACTTTCAAAGTATGCAAAGTCTATTAAAAAAATTGGGGTTTTATAATGGCTGTGTGCGAAGATCCAGACTTTATGTTTCCTATGCAAGCATCACTATACTATCCAATAGTTGAGCAAGGTAACTATGGAGCAATTAAAAAGCAATGGATTTTAGATAGAACAATGGCGTGTAACTTTACATCTGGCGGTTCAGCATTTAAAGAAGAAATAAAGCCTAACGTAAACATAACAACAAACTCAATTCTAGTTGGAAGAACAAAAAGCGATATTCGTTTTTCAACCAGAGAAGATGCACAGGCAATGACAAACATATTGCTTACAGACATTTCTGATCAACTAGGAAATAAAATATTCATTGAGACATCTGGCCCAAGAGTTGGGAAGTCAACATTATTTGAAATTGCTACATTTGAACCAGCAACTGGCGCCTTTGGTAATGTTGAATATTACAAGATTATAATTCGTAGATCAGAAAATCAAACAGGTGACCTATGAGAGTTACTACAGAAAGCAAAAGATTTAAGAAAGAGATGGACAACATCATGTCTTATTCTTTTGGATTCCTAGATGGAGTTCAAAAAGGAAAGACAGAATTATTTAATGACTTAGCACCACAGATTGTTGAACTTGCTTCACAATATATTGATTCAAATGCCAGAGTTACCCCAGAACTTTTACATCACGTTTACGAATGGACACTCACTGGAAGTCCAAAAGCAAGACTGTTTGACATAGACTATACAATTAGTCCACTTGGAATTTCTTTTAGATCAAACCTTCGCCAATCAACATCTATAAAAGAAGGATCAAACGTTCCTTTTTCTGACAAAGCAAAAATTATGGAAGCAGGTCTTCCAGTAACAATTAAGCCCAAAAAGGCAAATGTTTTATCTTTTGATATTGATGGAGAACAAATTTTTACTTCAAACCCAGTTGTAGTTACTAACCCTGGAGGAGAGACAAAGGGCCAGTTTGAAAAAGTAATTAATGAATTCTTTGGAGTTTATTTCCGTCAATCATTCTTAAAAACAAGTGGTCTATCTCAACAGTTTAAATATCCAAAAGCATACAAAAAGGATCTGCCATCAGGAAGCAAATCTGGAAGATCTCAAGGTATAAAAACAGGATACAGATGGATTGCCAATGCAAGCCTAATAGGAGTTAAATAATGTCAGCACTAATACATCATCCACCAAGCATAATCAATAAGTATCTTGCAGCAAAGATAGACGAGAGGTTTGGAACTGGAGAGGCAACATATTTCTTTCCAACCCTACCAACAGACATAGACTCTTTGACACAGACTTTTCCAAACAGTAATGGTCTGTTTGCTGTCTATGACAGAATGTTTAGAATGCGAAGAGGCCCATTTCCACACATAAAGTGTGAGCAGGTCCTATACTACTTTTATGCTACAGGTAATTCTGTAATGCTTCCACAAGAACAGATGGTTCACATCCAGCAGTATGTTAGTGATCTTTTAGACTCTGGAGATGAATCCGCACAAGACATAAACAAGTGGGCAAGAGAAAACTCAGTACTTTGGTCAAATGAGTCTAAGCCTGTATTCTTTCATCATTTTAAAATATATCAACTAGAAGAGGTAAGGGATATCATCGATTTTGGAACAGCCCGAACATACGCGGGGAATAAAATGATCATAGACTACGACTGGCATAAAGCAGACTAATAAAAGGGTAGTATAATAGGAGCGAGGAAACAAACGCTTCAAAATTCTAACAAGGAAAAAGAGGTGGAAACATGGCATATACAAAAGGTAATTCCAGCAACATTATCGTTGGTGCAGCAGCACTATTCGTTAAGAAGTCGCCTGGAACTATGTTAGCAGCAGATCTTCCAGCATTCGTAGCAGACACCGCTTACGTGCAGACATTGTCAGCATCAGGCGCAACTGGCGGAGCAGAAGAATTTAGAAATATTGGTTATACAAGCAACGGACTAGAACTACAGTTCCAACCAGACTTCGGCGAAGTAAACGTTGATCAGGTTCTTGACGTAGCAAAGTTGTTCAAGCAGGGAATGCAAGTAACAATGGCAACATCTTTCGCAGAGGCAACTCTAGAAAACTTGCTCGTTGCAATTGCACGTCCAGATACAGATCTTCCTACAGCAGTAGGCGGAGTTCACACACTAAACATTTCTGCAGGAGACTTGGGCGATGTCCCAGTTGAACGTGGTCTTGTAGCAGTTGGTTCTGGATATGGTGGATCAGATGAGGTAGTTGAGCGTATTTACTCAGCATACCGTGCAATCTCAATTGAGAATGTATCTGTATCATCAAAGCGTGACGAGGCTTCAATGTTTGAAGTTTCATTCCGCTTGCTTCCAAACGATAGTGGCTCATACGGTAAAATCGTAGACCGCACAGTATAATATAACTTAATAATACAGATAGCCCAGTCTTTCGAGATTGGGCTTTTCTGTTTGGTATACTTGTTTTATGACAACAAAGATATATGACTCTATAATTGTTCATTTAATTGATGATACTCCTATTGAGGTTTCTCCATTAAAAATAAAATATTTAAGAGAGTTTATGATTGCTTTTGAAGTTGTAAAGGAATCTAAAAATGATGAAGAAGGAATGGAAGCATTGTCAGAATGTGTAAGAATATCAATGAAACAATACTATCCACAGATCTCAGGTAGCGTAGAAGATGTTCAAGATAATTTAGATATGCCAACGGTATATGAAATTTTAGCAATTTCTGCTGGTATTAAAATAAATGAAAAAGAAGAAGAGCCAGTAGTTGCTCAAGCAAAAGAAAGTGGTACTTCTTGGGAAGGCTTAGATTTAGCAGCCTTAGAATCAGAAGTTTTTCTTCTTGGTATATGGAAAGATTATGCAGAACTAGAACTATCTCTTTCTATGCCAGAACTATCTGCAACCTTGGCAGCAAAAAGAGATCAAGAGTATCGACATAACAAGTTCTTGGCAGCAATGCAAGGTGTAGATTTAGACAAGAGTATTGGTAAAAAGGATGAATGGGAAGAAATGAAAGCAAGAGTATTTAGTAATGGCGAAGCAAGAGATGCAAACGATATCCTTTCTTATCAAGGACATAAGGCAAACCAGGCTGGTTTTGGTATAAATATGGGACTTGAGTACGAAAAAGTTTAGTAAAAAATAGACTCCCAGCGTGGTATAATTAAGTACTACCACAAGGGGGAAATACAATGGCAGCAAAGACTCAAGAGAAAAATGAAATCTCATTTCTTGATGGAACAACAATTGAAGTAAGACCACTAAAACTGTCTCTTCTTAAGCCTTTCATGAAGCGCTTTGGAGAACTAGCAACAGTGGCAGATGATAACGAAAAATCAATGGATGTATTAGTTGATTGCGTACAGATTGCCCTAAAGCAGTACAAGGCAGACATAGCAGAAGATAGAGAAAACCTAGAAGAAATCTTAGATCTTCCAACGGTATATAAAATTATTGAAGTAGCAGCAGGAATCAATCTTGGTGATACAGCAAATATTGTAAATTCAATTCGATAGACAAAAAATGAAAAGGGGTGTTATGAACAGTGTCTGATGTAAATGCTAACATAGGTATACATTTTGACACCGCTGGTGCGCTGGCAGAGTTGCGTAGACTCCAAGGAGCACTTAGTAAATTTCATCAATCCCTAGCACAAGGTAACGTTGCTGCAGCAAATGCCCAAAAGGGTCTTAATGCTTCAATGTTGCAGTCTATCAATGCAACTGGTCAATTCTCTGCGAGTCAAATTAGAGCGCAGACAAGTACACATGCTTTTACATCTGCACTTGAAAAGAACCAGTTAAGCCTTAAGCAATACTTTAGATATTCCGCTGCTGCTGCAACTGCAAACACGAAAGTTCTTAGTCGCGCCTTTGCAGCGGAGCGTGAAATATTTAACCGTGCAAGACGTGACAGAGTTAAAGCAATTCAATCACAATATATCCAATTGGCAAAGGCTAATGGAGGGCTTGTCGATGCGATCAGGGTAATGCCAAGAACCCTTGCAATGACTAATGGCAAGTTCACAGAACTTGGTACACGCATACAATACGCAGCACAGAGACAGCAACTTCTTAATCAATTATTAAAGCAAGGTTCTACTAGCCTTCTAAATTACGGTAAGAATATGCAGTGGGCTGGTCGTCAGTTAATGGTTGGTTTGACAATACCATTAATGATGTTTATGGGTGCAGCGTCAAAGGCTTTTAGAGAACTAGAAAAAGAAACAGTTAACTTTAGGCGTGTTTATGGAAACATGATGACCTCTGACGCAGAGGCAAATACAGCAGTTGAAAATATTAAACGAATTGGTGTTGAGTACACAAAGTTTGGTCTATCAGTAAAAGACACAATGGCAATGGCAGCCAAGGCTGCTGCTGCAGGTTTTTCTGGCAAAGCACTTGAAGAGCAAGTAAAGACAGCAACTAAGTTAGCAGTTCTTGGTCAAGTTGATCAACAGCAAGCACTTGAAACAACAATATCATTGACTAACTCTTTTGGCATCGCAGCAGAAGACCTTGCAAAGAAAATTGATTTCCTTAACGCAGTAGAAAACCAGACAGTCCTTTCTATTGAAGATTTAACAATTGCTATTCCTAAAGCAGCACCAGTTGTTAAGCAACTTGGTGGTTCTGTAGAAGATCTTGCATTCTTCCTTACAGCAATGAAGGAAGGTGGAATTAATGCATCAGAAGGTGCCAACGCACTCAAGTCTGGTCTTGCAGCACTAATTAACCCAACCAAGAAAGCATCAGCAATGCTTGCTGATATGGGTATTAACGTACAAGGAATTGTTGAACAGAATGCTGGAAATCTAAAGAATACTGTTATTGGTTTTGCACAAGCACTTGATACTCTTGATCCACTTAATCGTGCAAGAGCAATTGAGCAGATGTTTGGCAAGTTCCAGTTTGCTCGTCTATCAACTTTATTTCAGAATATAACAGCAGATGGATCACAAGCAAGCAGAACATTGGCACTTGCTGGAGCATCTGTTCAAGATCTTGCAATCCTGTCTGAGCGAGAATTAGGAAAGGTTGAAGATGCTGTTGGAGTAAAATTCCAGGCAGCAATTGAAAAGTTTAAAGTAGAAATAATGCCTTTAGGAAAGGCATTCCTAGAAGCCCTTACTCCAGTAGTTAAATTCTTTGGCGGGTTAATGGAGAAGTTCAATAATCTTAGTGATGGAACAAAGAAGTTTGTAACCATCATGCTTGCAGTACTTGGCGGAATAGGCCCAGTAGTTCTTATGACATTTGGTTTGCTTGCTAACGGTGTTGCAAACGTAATCAAATTCTTTGCAATGCTTCGTGGTGGAATTGCTAAACTAAATGGGCAGACTAAGTTACTTGGTTCAGGGTTTGACTATTTAACTCAAGATCAACTTGAAAATACAGTACAGTCTAATGCACTTCACGGTGCTCATCAAAAACTTATTCAGGTATTTGGAGTAGAAAGAGCATCCGTAGAATCACTTGGAAGGGCTTATCAGACAGCAGCATCCCAAGCAAGAACTCTTGCAGCATCAAGCCCTGGACTTTTTACAGGTGGCAAAGCAGGAGCAAATGCAGCCAAGGCTGGACTAAAAGTAAGAAAGTATAAAGACGGAGTTCTAACAGTTCCAGGACCAAAGGGTGCTGGAGATATTCAACCAGCAATGCTTGCTCCAGGTGAAGCAGTTATTCCAGCAAAGTTAACTGAAAAGCATCATGGACTTCTTAAGGCAATATTTACCGATAGTGTTCCAGGACATATGGCTGGAAAGTTGCCACAGGTATCAAGAACGCTTTCTCCTCAATTAGAATCAATTAGAAAAGCACAAGATGCAAAACGTGCTGAACAACGTCAAAGAAACTTGGACAAGTATCCTTGGATTAAACCACAGATTGATGCATATAGAAAATCTCAATCTTCTTCTCAACCACTATTTTTAGGAATGCCAAAGTCTTTTGATTCAGTAACAAAGAAAATGCAGCAAGAGTTAACACTAAGGCAAGTTGCAGAAGCAGCAAAAAATAGTAGATTTGGATCAATGACCCCAACTGATTTTGGTAGAAAAATTGCAGATTCATCTGGAAGAAGTTTCCCAGTTCCTGGTATTGGCGGTATGTATCAAAAGCCAAATGGAGATAAAGTATTTGTAAAGCCAATGGTAGACGAAAAGGCTGCTCTTGCAGAACAAAGAGCAACCATCATAGCAAGACAAGCACACGGCCTTGATGCACCAATGCAAACAGTTAGAACAATGCGGGATCCTTTAGATCCTTCTGGAAAGAGAAAAATCATTGTTCTTGAATCACCATTTGATCCTAAATTTGCTGAAAAGAATATGGGTGGAAAGTTTAGCAAGGATGAATATTTTAAACAATTAGTAGCAGCAAATCTAAGAGGAGATAGAGACCTTCATGGAGGTAATCTATCTGGAAAGAAACTTGCAGATGCTGGCACCATGGGAGTATTTCAGGCAGCCACCCAGAAACTTGGAAGAGATTATGCAAAACCAAAAGATATGCTTTCAATGGAAAAGATGGCCAATATTAATCTGTTGGGAGAAAAGGGTGGGGCAAAAAGGTTCTTTGCTGAATCAACATTACCAATTCCAAAGGGTATGTCCGCAGCAGAATATAACACTGCAATGCGAACAGAGATTGAAACAGTTCTTCCAAAACTAAGACAAACTGTAAAGGGGTTCTCATTAAATAAAGATGAAAAAGTTGTCTACAATGGAATGATTAAAAGACTTGAACAAGGTCTTAAGGTTGACTGGTCGCAATATCATGCAGTTCATTCTGCAGTCAAACTTTCAACACCAAAACAAGCAACAGCAGCAGAGATTATTAAAAAGTTTGAAGAGCAACAGTTAAAGCAAAGACAGGCTGGACACGCTAATCAAGATTTCTGGGTAAGTGGTCGCATGGCTGGAGTTATTCCAGATGGCCCAACACAAGCAAAGGCAATGCCTCCACACGTAGTTGACCTTGAAAGATACATGGACGACCTTGTTCGTAGCCCAGAGATTACAGAAAAAACAAGAGAAGCCTGGAGAAAAAAGAAACCACTATTCCTTAAGAACTTGGCAACCCAAACAGTTCAAGGCCCAGATGGATTAATCTTTACTGGCCGTGAAGGTGAAAAAGGTGCAACTACTGATCATTTAAAGCAAAGCATGAGATATCTTTTTGATATTGATGCTAAAAAAGATGGTACGAGAGTAACAAGTTCTTTTGCAAAGTGGGACAAACTAAAAGAGCGTTTAACTATTGGTGGAGCAACAAAGGCTGCTGGCGGATTTAAATCTAATAATATTGAGGGTTATAAAGAGTATAAGACAGTATTAGCAGACACAGAAGCAAAGAACAAAGCCCTTGGAGCACAAGGAGAAGTTTCTAGGCTAAAGGCTTATCTGCAAGAGAAGTATCCAAACCTAGATTCTGGTAAATTGAGAAGGCTAGTACAAACAGAGGCAGCACACGTAGAACCAGGAAAAGCAGAAAAAGGACAAAGTTCAATTGCAAGGTCTGCAGAAAAATGGAATAAAGGTTATGCTTTTGGTGATTTAGGTGCAGTAAATAACTACTTAACCGAAAAAAGAACATCAAATTTAATAGCCTGGGATAAGAAAAATGGAAATCTTTTAGGCACAAAAAATGGAGAGTATAACGCTGCTGCAAAATTCCTTGCTTCTGGAAGACATCCAATTACAGCACAAGAAGCAATGCTGGTTTCTAAAGCAGCAGAGTTAGAATTAAAAGCCCATGCCCTTCTAGAAACTAAAAAAGCACCACCAGGATTGTCTGGATTTATTAACCCAGAGACAAAGTATGCAGCAGAAGCAGCAAAATTTATTATAGATGAACGAACTGGAAAAGGCAAGACTTTTTACGATGATATAAAAAAATATAAGCAACTTATTGATTTACGTTTAAACAAAAGAACTGGTGAATTTATTCTTGCTACTCCTGGAGAAGGACTTCGAGATAATAAAACTGGTAAAATAAAAGAAATAAAACCAACTTCTGGAAAAGCAAAACCTGGTACGGTAAAAAGAGTTGGCGGAACACCAGATGATAAAAGATTTATTGAACAACCTCCTAAAACTTCTATCGTAGCAGAAAAAGATATGCCAAGACAAACTATGCGTGTGCGTGGTAAGGCTAAGGGCGACACCTGGATTGAAAAAAGAGTTGCCATGCAAAAGGCTGGTGCTACAGAAGCACAGTTAGCACAGGCTCTTCGTGACCATGAAAAATTACAAGAAAGAGCAAGAGCAGCAAGTCTTAAAGCAGCAACCGATAAAGCAGCAGCAGAAAGAAAAGCAGCCAGAACTGCTGAACTTCGTGCAAGAGAAGAAGCAACACGTGCCGATAGAGAAAAACGAGCAGCACTTACAGCAGAGCGTGAAAAAGCAGCATTAGCAAGAGAAGAAAAGGCAAGCCAAAAACAAACTCGTAAATTAAATTTAGCAGCAAGACAAGAAAAGGCTGGAAAAATGGGAGGCCCTGCTGCAGGTGCTTTAGGTGCTGTAGCCATGGGTGCAATGATGAGTGGAGCGGACTCAAAGGTAACTGGAGGATTGTTTGCAGCCTCTGCAGTGGCAGGTATGCTTCCAATGCTTATGAACCCTTGGATTGCTGCTGGAGTTGCACTAACAGCCACAATCGGAGCAGTATGGCTTTATAAAAAATCTATGGACAATGCAAGAAAAGAAGGTGTTGCTTTAGGTAACTCTATGTCCATGACAACAGATAAACTTATAGAAATTTCTAAAATAACAAAAACAGTAAGTGCTACTGAGTCTGCAAATAAACGAAGAGCAGACATGGCGTCTGGTGTTGATGCAGAAACAAGAAAGTCTGGACAAACTTACTTAACCTCTGCACCAGGAAAAGCACTTTTAGAAGATATTAATGTTCAAGCAAAAAATGGATCATCTCAAAAAGACATTGGTAAAAATATAGCAACACAACTAGGAGTTGCAATAAGCCAAGGTGTTCTTAGTATGGACCAAGCAAGAAGTATTGCATCAGCACTCGGAGAACAATTAGGTAGTTATGAAATACCAGCAGTGATCACTGGAGAACTATCAGAACTGCTAGGCCCCAATGGACAAGATTTGCTTAAAGATCCTCTTGTAGTAATTGCTAAGTTGCAAGAAAATTCAATGGCTCAACAAAAAGTTGCATTTGATAACGCAGTTGCAACACCAGGTGGCGTAGAAAAAGGTAATGCTAAATATGCTGTTGGAGCAGGTTTAGTGGGCCTTGCAGCAGGTGCCACAGCAATAGCAGCCACAACATCAGCAGCAGCAGTGGCAGGACTTGCTGTAGCAAATATTTGGAATCCAGTTGGCTGGGGACTTGCTATAGTTTCTGTTGGCCTAGTGGCTAAGGGCCTATGGGATATTAGTAAGGCCAGTAAAGAAAAAGCAAAATTAGATTCTGCAGCAGTTCAGATGGGTATTGCAAATATTGAAAGTGGAAATAATGCTATCGATGCTCTTAATAAGCAATATGATATTAAATTATCAATGGCAAAAACAGACACAGAAAGAGCGACTATTGAAAAAGATAGAGTAAGAGATCTTGCACTTTTAACTGCTCAAAATAAAACAAATCTACAAACACTTGTTGCACAAAAAGATGTTATAGGAGCAACTGCTTTTAATGATGCAGTAAAGGTTTCTGTTGGAGAAAGATACAAAGACTCTTCAAGTGCCATGAAGACTTTTGCTGATAACTCTGTAACAAGACTTGAAGGAATGAAAGATAGTACCTTTAAGAGTGTTCTTCAACTAGAACTTGGAGCAGGATCTATAGATCCATTTGTTGCTATAAGGTTGGCTGATCTTGCTGAAAATAGTGAAACATTTGTTGCAAGTTTTGAACTATTGGTTGGAGTCACTGGAAGTTCAGCAGAAGCAAATGTTGTTATGCAAATGCTTATGAAGGGTGGAGCCACAGACACGACAATAGAAACAACTGTTGCGTACATTTCTGCTCCAGAAAATAAAGCAAATATTAAAGAAAATACAGAAGCAATCAATATTCTTTCAAATATGAAGGCTAAGTATGGAACTACTGTTGATATGAATGTTAACGGTATTGAAAAGATTAAAAAGGTTGCTGCATTTAAAAAAGTACTTGATAGTTTTAAAACTAAAGATGGTAAAGCAAAAAAGATATTAACAAAAATTGAGGTTCAAGACGCTGCAAAAGCAGGTGACCCTACAATGCAAGCCGTTCTTGCAAACTGGAATATGCTTGTTGGAGCAGATGGACAACAGATAACTACTTCTATGTTACTAGACTTTGTTGCTTCTGGTGATTCAAATGTTATTGATGCATATCTTGCTGCAAAAGGCATAAAGACTGCAGGAATGCCAAGAGAATTTATTGACAAAACCTACGGCGCATCAGCCCAAGCCTGGAATGTTGGAAATTCTAAGGCAGCAAATAAAGGCCCAATAATTCCAGGAACTACTCCAGTTGTAGAAAAAACTGAGCGAGCAGCAACCCCAATTGATGACTTGATGACAAGACTTAAGAATGTTCGCTTAGCAGCAATTGATGCAGAAGGTGGAATCAAGGCTTTGTTTAAGGCTGTGTCTGGTGGACAGATTGGTAATAAATTTAAGGGCATACAACAGCAACTTATGGGAATGAATGCTACTAAGGGTGCTAATAGCCAGTTCATAGATTGGTTTACTGGACTTGAGAAAAAAGAGCAACGTAAGTATGGAAGGACTGTTACTAAAAAGGGCTATAACCCATTTACTGGGAAAAAAGATGAAAACTTTAAAAATAAAAAGGTTGGAGATCTTGTCCTAAATAAGGATGGTAAAGAAGTACAGGCTGGATTTGACGAAGCAATTATTGGTGACTTCAATGTAGCACAAATTCAGACAATCAGAAACTTTGATCAGCAGTCAATTGTTATGAAAAAGTTAGCAGCACTTGGAATGACAAATACTCAAATCCAAAGAGTATTAAGTGATGAGGCATATACAACTGCAATTGCTACAGGAAAGATTACTGATGAAGAACTAAAGATTAACAATGCTCTTACTGTTCAAGCAGACACAAGAGACAAGATTAACAACATAGTTTCTCAAGGAGCAAGAGCAAGACAAGAAAATGCAGATATGGCAAGAAGACAAGAACTTCAGGCCTTCCTAGCATCATCTGGTTTGTCCCGTGGAATATCAGAAGGAGCAATGACAGATGCTCTTGGAGATCCAGAACAACTTAGCACCCTTCTTGCAGCAATGGATGCAGTTAAAAATAAGACTGCTGGTGCAAATGCATCACTACAAGATGTAGTTGATTCTTTAAATGAAATCAAAAAGAATTCAGATATTAAAATAAATATCACAAAAACAGTATCAGAAATTATTACTGCTGGTGCCCAGGCTGCTCAAGAAGGTCTTGGTATTAAATCAAGACTAAGGGCACGTATGAATGTGTCAGAACTTGCAGGGTATAAAAATGAAAGCGGAATAAGGGCAGACGGAACTAAGTATGGCGGAGTAGCCACTGGAGCCAATGCTATAGCAACTGTAGCATCAAGAATGATTGGTAAAGACGGAAAGCCTATGACCTCAGAAGGCTTAACTGGTATGCTTGGAAAAGAGACCTTAACAAGCGTAGGAAGCAAGAGGTCTTTGCTTGCTGGTCAAATGAATGTTGCAAATGCAAACATGGCAAATATACAATCAAGGTTTGACAAAATAAATCAATCTATTAATGATAGTATTGATGCAGTTAATGCTGATTATGATGATAGAGAAAAAAAAGCACAAGAAAAAATTAATAAACTTCAGTCTGATGCTGATAAGGCTATTTCTGATAAAGAGGCAACATTAAAGAAAGACTTTGACGATCCAATTAAAAAATATCAAGATCAGTCAAATGTCCTTAGCCATGACTTATCTTTAATCGATAAAGCAGCAGAAGACATAAATAAAAAGTACGACCTTCAAGCAGAAGCATTACAAAATGTATTATCCATTAACGAAAGAATATCAAGAGAGCAGCAACAGCAACTAGGTTTGGCAGATGCTTTATCATCTGGAGATATTTCTGCTGCAGCAGCAGCCGTTCAAGATATTCGTTCTGCTAATGCTGGTGATTTTGGAAATGCACAGATGGACGGACTTAATCAGTCAAGAGAAAATGATGTTAATGCTTTAACAAATAAAGATGGATTAACAAGAAATCAAATTCTTGAAGAGCAATATTTAATTTCAGAAAAAATTTATGCATTAGAAAATGACCCAAAAAGACTCGAACTAGAAAATGCTATAGCAAAGGTAAAAACAGATCTTGAAGCAGCACTTGCTTTAGCAAGAGCAGAACAAGATGCTCTAGAGCCAGCCAGAGCAGCAGCAGTGGCTGCAGTTAAAGCAGCAAAAGAAGCAGAACTTGCTGCAGTTAAATTAGAACAGGCTGCTCAAGAAGCAATTGTGCTATCTTTAGCAGAACAAGATGCATCTCTTGCACTACAAGAAGCAGCACTTATTGCTATTAATGCTGAAATGGATTCTCAAGAGACTTTTGCTGGTAATACCGCAGATGAATGGGAAGCAATTCAACTTGCAGCAGAAGCAACTGCTGAGGCCATGGAAAAGAGAATGAAGGACGCTATCGCAGCCGTGGCAGAGTCTACTGCAAAGGGCGCAAAGTCTATGGCAGATATTCTTAGAGACATTAATCTTTTACCATCTTCGAAAACTATTGAAATATTTACAAAAGAATATAAGACTGTTTATGTTAACACAGTGGTTACTACAACAACTGTTACAGCCCCTAAAAGTCCAGTAGTTACAGCACTAGATAAAATAATAACAGGAAAAGATGATGGCTTATCAGTAGATGGTCTTGGTTTTAATAATGGGAAATCACTTTTAGGTGATGATGGAGATAAGGGAAGTACTGCAGCAGCGCAAGCAGCAGCAGATGCAGCAGCGAAGGCTGCAGCAGCAGCCGATGCTGCAACAGAGGCTGCAAATGGTGGAGGATACTATTTTAATGATAGTCATTGGTATAGAGCAAAGGGTGGACTTATCAATCCAATGAAATTTGCTATGGGTGGTCTTGCTAGAGGAACAGACACAGTACCAGCAATGCTAACACCAGGTGAGTTTATTATGAGTAAGTATGCTGTTGATTCTTATGGAGTTGACAGAATGAAGGCAATAAATAATGGAGATTCTTTTGGGGATTCAGTGTATAATTATAGTATCAATGTAAATGTTAAGTCTGATTCAAACCCAGATGAAATTGCAAAGACAGTTATTGCTCAGATAAAGGGCATTGACGCACAGAAAATTCGGGGGAATAGATTATAATGGCATCATCAGCATACATCTTAGGTAGAAGGCAATATAACAGACCACAAGCAATGCTATGGTCAGAGAACTCTGGCACACTTAGCAATGGGATATACGTACCAAATGGTTTGGAAGTTGACTCATTACGAGGAGATGTAACTGACTCAAGTCTTTATGATAACTTTTTAATATTAACAGATGATAATAGAGGACCACTAGATTTTAAAACAACAAGAATTGAAAAGAAAGAAAGAATGATTAACGGCAGAACAAGGTCTTACCACATTGCAGATAAATTAAGCATCTCTGCATCTTGGAATATGATTCCTTCAAGATCATTCTTAGATTCTCCAAAATTTAACGTAACAACTGGTAAGCCTACAACTGACCTATTGACTATAAATGACCAGCCATTGCAATTTACAACAGATGCTGGTGCTGGTGGAGTTGAAATGCTTGATTGGTATGACAACCACAAGGGATCTTTTTGGGTATTCTTGTCCTACGATAACTATTCTAATTTTGATAATATTGGACAACCAAGCATAAATAAATATGCACACTTGCCACAATATAGCCAACTAATTGAAATGTTCTTTTCTGATTTTTCTTATACTGTAGAGAAGCGTGGACAAAAATTTGACTACTGGAATGTGTCTCTTACATTGGAAGAAGTATAATGTTTGAGAATGCAGAACTACAAAAACATCTTCAAGAGTCTTCTGTAATAAGAACACAATCTGCTATTATTGCAGAATGGAATATGAACATTCCAGAAAATATTTTAAGAATTGGTAACTATAGATATAGACCAAAAAAAGAGTCTTCCCCATACAAAAATTTACCAGGATCTTTTGATCCATATGATTCTGGAACTTCTTCTTCTGCAGTAAAATACTATACTGATGCAACAGATGCGGATGTTGTTATAGATGGTGGGTTTAATGATTCAAATGAGCCATTTACTCTTTCTACAAAAAAAGCAAAGATGGGAATGCTATATTCTTTAGAAGATTGCTTTTCAAAATTTAGACCAAGATCTGGAATCAATAAATCTTCTTTTATACGTGGAAAATATTTTCATCATTCCAATGTAGATATGGCAAGAAGGCCAAGATATTATATGGGACACAAAGATGACTTATTTAAATACTGGTCTTCATACAGAACAGAGGATGGAGTAGAGTATGGAATTTCATCTTCTACAATAGAAGCAGCATACCCAATTGAAGATGCTTGTCCATTTATTGTTTATAAAGAAAATATTCCAGCAAACAGGGTTGTAGTAAAAATGCAGACTCACGTAGGAAATGTTGACTTGGGTACATTTTCTTCAAATGACTCAACATTTTCAGATCCGTTCTATGGAGACTCAAAAAGCAAATCTCCAAAAAGATGGAAAATTCAGGGACTTCAAAATGATACCTGGACAAATCTATACTCATTTAGTGAATCAACAACAAGAAAAGACGGTACGGCAGTAATAAAACATGATGGCTATGTTGAACTGTCTTATGGACTTAAGGTACCAGACGCCTATAGGTCTTCTTTTATTTTTGCAGAGATATACTCGAATATATCATTTTTACCAGAAAAGAATGTGCATGGCTATACATATTTAATTCAGTCTTCAAAAACGGATATAGGACTTTTTTATATTTGGCAAAATTCAGGAATTAACTCTGGTCAGTATTTAACTTTTAAACCAGAGTACGCCTGGCAACTAGAGGAAGAGACTATTGACCGTGTTACTAATTTTGTTACAGACCTTACAGATCCAGTAAAGTTTTATGATCAAACAAACCTTAAAGACAAATACCGTGAATTTGATTACATAAAAGGAATAAGGATAGTTGTAGATTCTATGAATACCCCGCAAGCATCATTTGATTTAATTGAAATGTCTCCTAGACTTTGTGTAAATCTTTCAGACAAAACTTTAGATTTTTCTATTGAAAAGTCAGCATCAGATCTAGGCGTAAGTGGCTTGCCAGTTGGACAACTACTTGCTTCTACTGGTAGTCTAAATATGTTTGATTATGATTCTGCCTTTAATCCAAACAACCCCTTAAGCATTATTAGCAAATATATAACAAGAAACATTCAAATTAAATTTTATGATATTACAGTTGATGTTGATGGATATGATTATTTTGTACCATTAAAGACGATGTACTCTGAAGGATTTCCAACAAACAATATATCCGAAAGAACTGTTTCTTTATCATTAAGAGATATGTTTTTTTATTTTGAATCAATTACAGCCCCAGAACTTCTTCTACCAAATGTCTCAGTGAGTACTGCTGTATGTATGCTATTAGATTATGCTGGGTTTTCAAACTATGTGTTTAAAAGAATTTCTGGAGAGAGTGAGGCAACTATTCCATTCTTCTTCTCTAACTCAAATAAGACTATTGCAGAAGTTTTGCAAGACATAGCCATATCAACACAGACAGCAATGTTCTTTGATGAATACAATAATTTTGTTATGATGAGCAAAAACTATTTTATGCCTTCTAACAACGAAAGACAAACAAACATAAAATTTATTGGCACAAACGATATTGCTAAAAGTGGAGCAATTAAAAACGCATCTACCTCTGCAGTGTTGTCAAATATTATTGAGGTAACATCAGAAGACAATCAAGTATATAATGATGGCAAAATTAATTTTACATCAAGGTATATACAAAAAACATTTGGAAGTATAAAACAGGCAAGCCTAGTAGACAATGAAAAGACCTGGGTCTATAAGCCAGTATTATTGTGGGAAGTTTCTGGAACAGAGACAACAAAATCAGTTAACAATGAACTATCAGAAATGTCTGATTACGTCTTAAGTGCAATTCCACTAAACTCAAACTTAACAGATGCTGTACCTTACGTTTCTGGAAACAAGGTTGTCAATAACACAATGAACTTTGGTGAAGGTATTTATTGGCTTGCAAGATACAATGGATATTTTTATTCAAATGGTGAGGTTATTAGGTTTGATGCTGTAGAGTTTTCAGTATCTGGGTACGGAAATGTTTGGATAACAAATGTTCAAGAGTATCAAAACTATTTCTCTAAACTAAAATTTGGCGGATCAATATTTCCAACAGGACTAGTTAGAATTTATTCAGAGCCAAACTACACAGAGTTAAATGGAAAAGAATACTTGCAAAATGGTGCTGTTGCAAAGCATGGTAGAGGCCAATTCAATACAGCAATCGTTTCTCACTTTGCAGGATTGGCTCCGTACTGGTCAGACAACAACAATGTCAGAGGATGCACAATGCAGTCAAAGTATCTATTTCAGACAGCATTAACAGCCCCAACAACAGCACTCGGTGCAGCAGGCGTTACTAATGAATTAGCAAAGAATACAACAAGAAATGGCGTAATAAAGAATTTTCTTTCAAGTCAATACTATAAAGAAGCAGATGTTTCCAATATGCAATCAACAAGCACTGGAACAATTCAGTCTTCAGCATTAATTATGTCTGGCCCATCCTTTAAAACATCAGAGGCTCCTCTTGATTTTGTTTCCTATGTATATAAGCCAATGACAAATAAGTTTACACATTTTGGAACTAGAATGAGAATAGTTGGCAAGATAGAGAATAATGCAGACCGTGGACAAACTGCTGTCGGTGCCACCTCTTATTATTTGATACCTGGAACAACTCCAGATAAAAACGTTAATATTGTTGGCGGATCAGGTGGACTTGGAATAATGGTTAATCCAGAAACAAACAATGGATATTTCTTAGAACTTGTGGCACTTGGAAAAACTACCATAGACAAGACAAAATCTCCAGATGTCAACAATGTTATTTTTTATAAGATAAAAAAAGATGCAGGTTCAACCGCAGCAATACCAGAAAAACTATATGCTGGATTAGCAAACATTGTTGTTGACGATGGCAAGTTCACTGGTCAATATAGGATGGCAGCCGAGAAGACCCCTACTGTATATGACATATCTATAGAATATGAAAACATTGGAAATGAAAGAAAGTTTTATATTTATATAAATAATCAATTTGTTGCAAGCGTAATAGACAAAGATCCTCTGCCAGTATATAACAACATGGCTTTATTTACAAGAGGGTCTTCTCGTATAATGTTTGAAAACATATATGCTATTGGTGCTAATTATGGACAAAATAGTAAGTACATTTTAAACACCCCAACCTCAACGGTATTTGATGAAGATGGTGAAATTAATGCCAGTGAGTCAATGAGAAAATATGCCATGAGCGGAATTATTCAATCAACATATTTAACTGGTATAAGTTCTTATGAGCCACCTCAGAGCAATTTGTATTTTGAGGAATTTGGTACAATAATGAGAGAAGCATCAGTCTTTAAAATTAAATATGAAAAAGCCTATCCAGCAATATATGCACAACTATCTCCAACTTTTAATGCAATAAAGGGTTACTCAGTTTCTGGTTTTAGAGCAGGAGCCTATGGGGCAGAGTTTATAATCTTTAATGCAACAGACAAAGCAATCACTCTTGATTCTGCGTCTGGCAACTATCTAAGAATTCAAGGCGTTACTTTTACACAAGAAACAGATGAGTCTCTAAGCGTTGACGACTATTATTCAAAAAATAGTGATTTCTCTAATCCAAAATATTCTGGTGACACCTTAGTATCTTATCCAAATAAAGTTTCAAGACAATATGAAGACATAAAGATTAGCAGAATGACTCACGGTAAAAAAGATTTTAGTCTTGACACCCCATACATTCAATCAAAAGATGAAGCAAACTCATTAATGTCTTGGCTAACAACAAAGATCATTAAACCACGAAAGTCAATAGGGCTAAAAATTTTTGCTAATCCTACAATTCAACTAGGAGATATTGCGGAGGTCGACTATTATGAGGGAGACTTAGATTACTCTGGAACTAATGGAAAGAAGTTTGTTGTTTATAGCATTTCATATTCAAAGTCTGTAGACGGCCCAAGTATGGAAATTTATTTAAGCGAGGTAGTGTAATGGTGGATCCAGTAGCATCAGCCCCAGCATCTTCTTCAAAAGTTGCTGTAAAGGCAGACATAAAAGTTGCGACTCCTAATTTAATTATTCAGGGTTCAGAACTTGTTCCAATTGAAATAATGACAGACCTAATTTTTGAAGATATTGGTGGTCAAGAAATAATTACAATTACAAGATCTGATATTATAAATGGCCAAGACGTTCTTTACAGACCAATCAAAAATCTAACAATGCTTAGTTATCAATATAGTCCACAAAGAGTCTTAGGATTACAAGACACTTCAAAAGAATTCTTTGATAACTTTCCAATTAAACTAGATGCTCATGTGCCAAAAGAAGGCACAGGACCAAACAAAGAAATTGTATATCTTGACCCAGACACTGGAGATTTAGTTATAAATGTAATAAACATGGAACCAAACGAACTTGTTCAAGTAAGTCTTCAGTCAAAAGGAAATCAGTATAATGGTACAATATATGAGGTGAATGAAATATGATAACTACAAACGGTAAAAACATTATAGCCAAGTATTTGATTGGTCAGGCTTCTGCCTACGCATCACACATTGCGATTGGCTGTGGCCCAACACCACTTGGCTCTAATGCAAATCTTTCTGACTATGCATCCGCCTATGCAGCAAAAGAAAGATTAGATTTTGAGATGCTTCGTGTTCCAATAACATCTAGAGGATACGTTTCTGAAAACGGAATCTCAAAAATTGTATTTACAGCAGAACTTCCAACAGAAGAAAGATATGAAATTACAGAAGTTGGCGTATTCTCAGCAGGGGCAAATACAACAGCAGGAGCATACGATAGTAAAATTCTTTATACATTTTCTGAAAACTGGGAATACTCTGGAGAATCATCTGCAATTGAGCCAATTGCAACTCCTTTAGATGGAGATGATGGTGACAATGTTATTGCAACAACTTCTAAAGTTTTTAGAACAAATGCTGACAACAAAATATTCTCTACGGAGCCACGTGTCACAAGAAATGAAAGATGTCGCTACCTAAACTCTTTCATTGCTTTACGTGGAGACTCTTCTGAAATATCCTCTGCTGCACCAAAATGGGTGCCATCTAATACATCAAACTACATTAAGTTGTCTAACACATCTCTTAATCTAGATAACTATTCTCAGTCTGATTTGATTAAGGTTGCGTACTCTGTTATAAACAAAAATGGAGAGGAACTTGCAGACAACCCAACATCAGTAAAAATAATTATAGAATTTCTATGTACAACTGGAGTAAACTCAGGAAAGTCTGCACAAATTCAGATTTTAGATAACACTTCTTTTTCTGGAAGCAGATACAGGGTCTACACTGGTGCTATTAACACAGCAATAAGAAGTACTGGATGGTCTTGGTCTATGGCAGACACAGTCAGAGTTTATGTTGATGTACTTAAAAACAACACTACAAGTGCAAATCATTATGTATGCCTTGACGGTATAAGAATTGAAAATACAAGTATAGCAAATCCTATCTATGGAATGACTGGATACTCAGTAATTAAAAATACAGGATCCCTTCCAATTATTAAATCACCAAACACAACAAACTATATAGAGTTTAGGTTTGGGCTTGGTATACAATAATGACACAAGTTAAAAAAGTTATAATTCCAAAAGCCCAATTAACAAATTTTGCAGGTGCATCAGGAGCCTACAAAGTAAGATATAGAATAATTACTGACGACAATAACAGAGTTTCTCACTGGTCTCCAATATATAATATTCCAGTAAATTTAAAAAAAGATCCTATTACCAATATAGTGATTGGCCTTAATGTTTCTTTTACAGCGTCAATACCAGTAGACCCTCTTCAACAAAAAACAATATCTACGGTTTGGTCAAAAGATATTAATGGCATTGAAACATTTGACATATACTTAAAATATAATGGAGAGACTAATTGGAAATTTGTAGATTCTATTACTGGCAATGAGTTTAGAGCAATAACAGATGCTGGCAAAACAAGCGTAATGCTTGCAATCCAGGCATCAACTTTTCCAAAAACAAGATATCCTTCAGCAACTCTGTTTGAGTCTACAACTCCTTTGAGTCTGGTATAATTACATTATGATATCAGTTCCAGATAAAGGACAGCCATTAGACGTTGCATATATTTATGATATGGCCCAAGCGATTATTCAGTTGCAAAAAAGTGCCTCAACTTCAGCAAACAAATATGTCACTGTAGATACAACAACAGCAGGGCCTCAGAGTAGAAAAACCTCAGAAGCCCGTATTGTTGGAGGGTATAAAGAAATTGTTAGTTCTACTTCAATCATTGCAGGCGAAGAAAAATCATGGACATATCCATTTGGAGTTGGCTTTGCCTATGCACCAATCGTAACCGCAACACCAGTAACAATTAAAGATACAACTGCTGGTAAAAATGTCACGGTTGTAATAAAAGCAATAACAACTACAGCAGTAGAAGGTATTGTAAAATTTAACTCAGCAGGAGAAGTATCGGTTGGGATTAATATAATAGCAGTTGGCATTCCTTCATAATGATCAAATGTAAAAAATGCTCTGGAAGAATGTTTATAGACAGGATATATAGTGCAATCAATCATCTTGAGGTCTATTGTGTTTTGTGTGGTAACAGAAAGTTTTTTAATCCACCTAACAGTTCGGAAGAGGGACGATGGCTACTAAAAAAGGAACAACTCAGAGCGAAGGGTACAATCTCCTCCCTGTAATACCTGGAAATAAAAAAGTATGGTTTTTAAACAAATGCCTTGTTCGGGTTCATCATTATAATCAATCTAATGGAATCATGTCTGTTTATAACATTACAAAAGATCAAATTGAAAGTTGTTTAATTAATGATTTTAAAAATAAAAGAGAGAGAGCATATACTGTAGGACAGACTGCTGATTTAGTTAATCGTCATAAAAAATATATGCCATCATTAATGAAACGAGGAGTCATTCCATTTCCCACAGGTTCACAAAAAGGCGGGGAAAGAGGATGGCAAGTAAGATCATACTATTCAGAATCACAAGTAAGAGAGATCCGTGATATACTTGCAACTCACCATATTGGAAGACCAAGAAAAGATAATTTAATAACAAATGATATCACGCCAACAAAACAAGAGTTGACACGCAGAATGGGCGATGGTATACTTACATATACGAGAACAGAAGATGGAAGATACATTCCGATTTGGAATGAATCTATTAACTAGGTCCCTTGGAGGGGTAATGGCAGAAGAAACGAAAGTATCAGTAACGCTGGGGTATACATTAAATCTTGGAAATTTTCAGTCGCTAAGGCTAGATCTTGGAATCATTGACAGCAAGCGCGACGGAGAAAATACAGATCAGGCTTTTGAAAGAGTTTACAAGTTTGTTGAAGATAAATTAACCGCAAAGATTGTTGAAGCCCAAGCGGAGGCAGACGAAAAATAATGGCAGAGCGCAAAGACCGAATGGCTTTGCTTTCACGCTATAGCAAGTTTCATACTGCAAAGTATGAGCAAAAGCCATCACTAAACTTAAACGTAGAACAATGGGCATCAGACGCTCTTGTAGAGTCATACGGTATCTCTGGATGCTACGATATACTTGAGTATTACTTTAAAGTTGCAGAGCACCCATCTTGGAATTACTTTGCATACAACGCAGAAAAAATATTGCAGGCACAAAAAGATAAAAAGAAAGACGATGAAGAGAGAATACAGCGTAGAAGAATGGCAAAGGAGTGGCTAAGTGAATAACACAGAAGCAAAACTTATAACGGCAGTTCTTCAAGATAAACAAATCCATGTTCTTTTGCAGGCAAACGTAGACAACCTTCTTAGAACTCACGGAGATATTTGGAATTTTTTACGACTATATTTTGAAAACAACTCAACCCTTCCACCAGCAGAACTTGTTACAGAAAAGTTTAGAGACTTCTCTCCAATAGCAAATGTAGGTGCAACTAAGCACCATCTTGAAGAGTTGCAAGGCGAGTACCTAAACGATAGCCTAAAAGATATTTTAAGATCAGCAGCAGGCAATGTTCAAAATGGCCAGGGAACAGTCGCTCTTAATGATTTAATTACACAGACTTCAGAACTAAAAAAGAATACTTCTGCTATTCGTGATATTGATGTGACAGACCTAGAGTCTGCGATTGCTTACTTTGAAAATGTAAAGAAGCAACAAGCCCTAGGTCATATAGGCATCAAGACTGGCTTGCCAGGATTTGACAATTATCTGCCATCTGGAATCATGCCAGGGCAGTTAGGAGTCTTCTTGGCATACCCAGGCATAGGAAAGTCTTGGTTGGCCCTGTACTTCGCTGTACAGGCCTGGAAACAGGGTAAGACACCCCTTGTAATCTCTCTTGAGATGTCAGAAACAGAAGTCCGTAACCGTGTATTTACTATTATGGGAGAAGGACGTTGGTCTCATAGAAAGTTAAGCAATGGTGAGATTGAAATGGATATGCTAAAAGAGTGGCATGCAAAGAATCTACAAGGAAAGCCAGAGTTTCACATTATCTCAAACGATCAAGGAGGAGAGATTAACCCTTCAGTTCTTCGTGGAAAGATTGACCAATACAAACCAGATTTTGTAATTGTTGACTACCTTCAGTTGATGGCCCCTAATCAGAAGTCAGAAAATGAAACGGTACGAATGAAGAACCTTTCAAGAGAACTTAAACTAATGGCTATTGGCGAAGAGGTTCCTATTATTGCTATCTCATCTGCTACCCCTGATGATGCTAATGATCTAAACAGTGTTCCAACCTTGGGACAAACTTCATGGTCAAGACAGATTGCATATGATGCTGACTGGGTTCTTGCACTTGGAAGAGCATCAAATAGTGATATTATTGAATGCGCTTTTAGAAAGAACCGTAATGGTTTCATGGGAGATTTCCTTGTTCAGTGTGATTTTGACAAGGGATATTACAGATATAAAGATTTTGAAGATAAGTAGTTATAATATGATATGTCAAACTATCACCACAAGGCGATTAAAAGGTTTAACCTTAGCGGAATCATCCATGATGAATCTTCCATAGGTAGACTTAGGGCTGAGTATAAAAGGCTAATAATCTTAGAAATGAGACTTAGCGGATATGTCCCAAGGCTTGACATAGATATAGACTTTACGATAGACTATAATGAGAATAAGAAATATTTTGAATTTGAGATATCAATACACGGAGTATACACAGGAAGAAGACAAAGCGAATGGATAGAAGGAATAGACGGATCAAAGGCGATTTATACAGTCAAGAGCAAGTTAGAAGAGTTCTCGCAGGATCGGGTGTAGACGTTGAGTCTGAACTTGATGCAGACTTTATAATATTCTGTCCATTTCATAATAACCACAGAACACCAGCAGGAGAAGTTCAAAAAACTAGCGGAATGTTTTTCTGTTTTTCTTGTCAAAAATCTGCAGACTTAGTCGAACTTGTAATGCATACATCTGGAAGAACATATTTTGAGGCTGCTCGTTTTATAAAGAGCAAAGAAAAAATAGGAAGCATCATATCTGAAATTGATAAAACATTAATTAAACAAGAAGAGTTTAAACAGTTTGACGAACTAATCCTAAAAAGACTTTATAACAACCTTGCGACATCAGATAGAGCAAAAGATTATTTTAGATATCGCAAAATTGAAATGTCTTCTTGGTCCAAATTTTCTTTAGGCTATTCAGAAAAACAAGATATGGTAACTGTTCCAGTTCATAGCCCAGATGGTATTGCTTTAGGCTTTGTTGGCAGATCAATTGAAGGTAAAGAATTTAAGAATACTCCAGGTTTACCAAAATCAAAAACATTGTTTAATTTAAATAGAGTAAAAACTTCTGATAGAGTCTATGTGGTAGAATCATCTTTTGATGTTATGAGACTTGATCAGGTTAATCTTCCAGCAGTTGCAACGTTAGGTGCCAACGTATCTAACTCACAAATAGAATTGCTTCAGAAGTATTTCAATAACATTATTGTTGTTGCAGATAATGATGAAGCGGGAGGAAATATGAAAGACAGGATAATTGAAAAACTTGGATCTCGTGTTTCCGTTATACAACTTAATAGCAAGTATAAAGACATAGGGGATATGGATGATGAGTCAATAAGAAGCCTAGAGTTTCGGTTTGACAACTCCATATCTCTTATGCTAAACTAATATAACAACACAAAGGAGAAAAAATATGAGCGTAGTAAAGGGACTAAAAGCAATCAATGCCCTGCTCGACAAGCCAAAGTATGACGAGTCAGGACCAAAGGTAAAGTGGCTTAAACTTGCCGACGGTCAATCAGTAAAGATCCGATTCATTGAAGAACTTGATGAAGACTCTGCACACTATAATGAAAAGCGTGGTCTAGCACTAGTTGTTAAAGAACACGTTAACCCAAAAGACTACAAGCGCAAGGCTGTAGATACTATGGACACAGAAGGCCGCGACTGGGCAGAAGAGATGCACCGTAAAGACATGAAAGCAGGATGGCGTGGTCGTCTTCGTTTCTATTGCAACGTTTTAGTTGATGATGGAATTGAAGCACCGTATGTTGCAATCTGGTCAATGGGTATCAGCAAGCAGTCATCATTCAATACAATCAAGGAATATGCTATGGAAACAGGAAGCATATCAAACGTACTGTGGAAGTTAAAGCGTAATGGTCAGGGAACTGAAACAAATTACACATTAATTCCAGCAGCACCAGATAAGGAACCCTTCGACTGGAAGGAAATTGAGCCTTATCCTCTTGAGTCAGCATTAAAGAAAATTCCTTACGCTGAGCAAGAAGCATTCTATTTGGGCTTTGACAGTCCATCCGTAACTTCATCAACCAACGCAGATTGGTAATATGAACTACGTAGGCTTACATGTCCATACCCATTTTAGTTTATTTGATGGGATTGCTACTCCAGAAGAATTAGTAGACCGAGCAGTTGGTCTTGGTATGCCAGCATTGGCTATCACTGATCACGGAACATTGTCTGGGCATCGGGAACTGTACCGAGTTGCAAAAGCAAAGGGCATTAAGCCGATTCTAGGACTAGAAGGATACATGTGTGCAGACATATCTGATAAAAGAGATAAGTCTGAAAGAGAAGGTCAGCAAGATCTTGTCTATAACCACATTATCCTTCTAGCCAAGAATCAAATTGGTTTAGAAAACCTTAACAAAATTAGCGAACTATCTTGGACTGATGGTTTCTTTAAGAAGCCAAGATTTGATTTTGAAATATTGGATAAATATAAACAAGGAATTATTGTAACTTCTGCTTGTCCAAGTAGCGTTTTGGTTAAAGCGCTTGAAGAAGAAGAGTTTGCGCTTGCAAAGAAATATATTTCTTGGTTCCAAGAAAGATTTGGTCAGGACTACTATATTGAAGTAATGCCACACAATGAACCACACATCAACAAGCATCTTCTTGACTTAGCAGATGAGTTTGGGATTAAGGCTGTTGTAACTCCAGACTGTCACCATGCAGATAAGTCTCAAATAGAAATTCAAGAATTTAAACTTCTTATGAATACTCATGCAAAGATTCAAAAAGATACTACATACGATAAGTCAAAAAAGAAAATTAACATGATGGAACGCCTAGACTACCTCTACGGAGAAGATCGTCAGATAACATTTAATAAGTTTGACATTCATTTGCTTTCATATGAAGAAATGAAAGCAGCCATGGTCTTGCAGGGTATTGACAGAGAAGACATATACTCAAACACACTACTACTAGCAGAGACAGTAGAAGACTATGGAATTCAAGAAGGATTAAATCTTCTTCCAGTACAGTACAAAAGTCCTGACAAAGAACTTGCTAAGGCTGCATTAGAAGGTTTGGCAGAACGAGGTTTGTCAGAAAACCAAGAATATCTTGAGAGACTTCAAGAAGAGTTGCAAATTATTAAAGACAAAAACTTTGCTCCATATTTTCTTGTTGTAAGTAACATGATTAACTGGGCAAAGAAAGAAGAGATTATGGTTGGGCCAGGTCGTGGTTCTTCTGCTGGGTCTCTTGTTTGTTATGCTCTAAGGATTACAGACATTGATCCAATTAAACACAAACTTTTGTTCTTTCGTTTTATTAACCCAGACCGTAACGACTTTCCAGATATTGATACAGATATTCAGGATACTCGTCGTGAAGAAGTTAAAGATTATTTAGTTAGACAGTATAGACATGTTGCATCTATTGCAACCTTCTTACAGTTTACTGGAAAAGGAATTGTTAGAGATGTGTCTAGAGTATTAAATATTCCGCTATCAGATGTTAATAAGGTATTAAAAACAGTTGACTCGTGGGACGATTTTTGTACATCAAAATCAACAAGAGAATTTAGAGAAAAATATCCAGAGGTGGAGGTTTATGGTGAGCAATTACGTGGTCGTATTCGTGGTACTGGTATACACGCTGCTGGTGTGGTCACTAGCAAAGATCCGATTTTTAGGTATGCACCGTTGGAAACAAGATCTTCTACTGGCTCTGATGAACGTATACCTGTGGTTGGCGTCGACATGGAAGAGGCTGAACGCATCGGGCTTATAAAAATTGATGCACTAGGATTAAAAACATTATCTGTATTAAAAAACACTATTGATATAATTAAAGAACGAGATGGTAAAAAGATAGACCTACTTAAGATTAAGATGGATGATGCCAATGTTTATCAGATGCTTTCTGACGGGTACACAAAAGGTGTATTCCAGTGTGAAGCAGCACCATACACAAATCTTCTTGTTAAGATGGGTGTAAAAAATCTTGATGAATTAGCAGCGTCAAATGCTCTTGTTCGTCCAGGTGCTATGAACACTATTGGAAAAGACTATGTTGATCGTAAGCATGGTCGTCAAAACATATCTTACACACACCAAGTACTAAAAGAGTTTACGGAGGATACATACGGATGTATCCTTTACCAGGAACAAGTTATGCAAGCATGCGTACACCTTGGCGGTATGTCGATGTCTGATGCAGATAAAGTTAGAAAGATTATTGGAAAGAAAAAAGATGCAAAAGAATTTGATCAGTTTAAAGAGAAGTTTGTGGAAGGTGCATCAAAGTTTATTACGCCCAACCTTGCTCGTGATCTATGGCATGACTTTGAGGCTCACGCAGGGTACTCATTTAACAAGTCTCACGCAGTAGCATACTCAACGCTATCCTATTGGACAGCATGGCTAAAATATCATTACCCACTTGAGTTTATGTACTCAGTACTCAAAAATGAAAAGGACAAAGATGCAAGAACTGAATATCTTATTGAAGCAAAAAGAATGGGGATTAGCGTTAAGTTACCTCACATTAACGATTCGGATATTGATTTTAAAATTGAGGGTAAGGGCATTCGGTTTGGACTCAGTGCTATTAAGTACATATCTGACAAAATTGGTCAAAGATATATTGAATCACGACCATTCAATTCGTACAAAGAACTTGAGGAATTTACATTCACCAAAGGCAACGGAGTAAACAGTCGTGCACTGCAAGCACTGAGAGCAATAGGTGCAGCAACATTTAATGATAATCCAAGAAATGATGTAGAAATTAAAGAAAACTTATATGAATATTTAAACCTTCCAGAATTTAATATTACAATACCTTCTCATTACTATGCATTCATTCAGGACATTGTTGACTTTGAAGAAAAGGGATCATACATATTTATGGGTATGGTAAAATTAATTAAACGAGGAACAGGTTGGTCACGAGTTGAGGTTTTGGATAAGACTGGCAGTGTTGGTATATTTGATGAAGAGGCAACTACAATTGAAACTGGTCGCACCTACCTTATTCTTGTTAATGACAACAGGATTGTTTCTGCAATTCCGTCTGACGAAATAAAAGAGTCGTCTCATGCACTGGTAAAGTTCTTAAGTTATAAACAACTTCCATATAAAGATGATGAGATGTTTGTAGTTTCATTTAAGCCAAGGATTACAAAGACTGGAAAGAAAATGGCATCTCTCACACTTGCAGACACAAGCAGAGATCTTCACTCTATCACAGTATTCCCAACATCTTTTGCAAAAGCATATATGAATATTGAAGAAGGAAAATCTTATAAGTTTGATTTTGGAAAGACAAAAGACGGAACAGTCACATTGGAGGATGTACATGTCGGTTAGTATAGAAGAAGCATTAGCACAACTTGATCCTAAGTTAAGGAAAAGACTTGGGAGTGGAGTTGGAATTAGTTATGAATATCAGCCAACCCCTAGTTATGGATTAAACCGTGCTCTAGGAGGAGGACTCCCATATGGTAGGCAAGTTCTTATATGGGGATCAAAGTCGTCTGCAAAGTCTTCTATGTGCCTTCAAATGATTGCTCTAGCACAAGCAGAAGGAAAACTATGTGCTTGGATTGATTCAGAAATGTCATACTCAGAAGATTGGGCTAGAACTTTAGGGGTAGACCCAGAAAAATTAATCTACTCACAAGCAAGGACTATTAGTGACATGGTAGACGTTGGCGTAGGACTAATGAATGCAGGAGTTGACTTAATCGTGGTAGACTCTATTACATCAATGCTTCCAGCAATCTATTTTGAAAAAGATACAGATGAGATGAAGGCATTAGAAAATACAAAACAGATTGGAGCAGAATCTCGTGACTTTAGTAACGCATGGAAAATGCTTAATTATGCTAACAACAAGGTTAAGCCTACTCTTCTTGTTCTTATTTCCCAGTCTCGCAATAATATTAACGCTATGTATACTAGCCAGCAGCCTTCTGGTGGTCAGGCTACTAAGTTTTATTCTTCTTGCATTGTTAAGTTATTTAGTTCCGAGTCCGACAATCAAGCGATTAAAGGAAAAATTAAGGTAGGAGATAAATTAATTGAAGAAAAAATTGGTAGAACTATTAAGTGGGAACTCCAGTTCTCCAAAACCTCTCCAGGGTTCCAGTCTGGTGAGTATGATTTTTATTTTAGAGGTGACGATATTGGTCTTGATACCATCGGTGATTTGGTTACTACCGCAGAACTAAACGGTATTGTAGAACGAACTGGTGCTTGGTACATACTTCCTGACGGTACAAAAGTCCAAGGTAAAGAAGCATTCGTTAATCGTGTTAGAGAGGATCTTGACTTGCAAGAATCAATTAAGTCAAAACTTAATGTCTAACTATACTGTCTATAATGGTAAATTTATTTGTCACACTTGTAAAGTTTTAGTCAATACATCAAGGCTATATGCAGAGACAAAAATATTAACTTGGATGTGCAAGGATAAACATCTATCTGAAGTAAAGTTTGGTAAGCAGAAATGGAAGGGTAATGACAGAGAAGAGTGAATCAAAGCGCATAGGTGCTAAGCAGCACAAGAACTCTGGGCGTGGTGCCCACAAAGGGGATGCTACTTGGGCAAATTTTACGGTTGACTTTAAAGAGGTTGGAAAGTCCTTTACTTTGAATAAAGAGGTTTGGGCCAAGGCAACAACCGATGCGATTAGAAATGGAAACGATCCAGCCATAGTCATTGCTCTTGGCGAAGGCAACTCAAAAGTAAGGCTTGCTGTTATAGAAATGTCTATTTTAGAGCAACTAGTTGATGAGGTATAATAGAACCATGAACTCTATAGTTATTGAAAATGTATTTTCTCAAGAAGAAGTTGCCCAACTAAACCAGGCAATCAATGAGCAACTCTCGACAAGAGAACATATTGAATGGATAGATGATATTCATGGTAAATATACCTATGTGGACACAATTGTAAAAATACAGAAAGAACTTGGAAGATCTACTTGCGCTGGAATTAACGTGCCTGAAAATATTACTAAAAAAATACATAATCTTGTTAATGACAAAGAGTCAACAAATGAATACAGATTGATTAACGGCACATTCACCTATGGAGAGTATAGTCCAAATTTTGGAACGCCAGACTTGTCACCACACTATGATGGAGGAAAGGCTTCTCTTATCTTAGATTATCAGTTAGAGTCTACAGTGGAATGGGCAATAGGAGTTGATGATGAACTACATATTATAAAAGATAACTCTGCACTACTATTAAAGCCTTTAGACTATCTTCATTATAGACCAAAAAGAATCTGGGCTAGTGGAGAATATGTAAAGATGTTGTATTTTGATTTACGACTTGATACAAAGTTTGAGCATAGAAAAAAGATTGACGGAATTCATAATGGAGTACAAAACAGAAATGGTGGGGAACATGCTTAACAACTTAGCAAACGTAGTAATAAAAACTGTACTTACAGAAAAAGAAACTTCTGATATATACAACTTGGTCTCAACAACAACAAAGACAGATTTTGTAAAAAGCCTTGGGTACAATACCTGGCACCTAGAACTTCCTACAGAAATTAAAGAAAAACTTGAAAAACTTATAACCGACCTTTATGGAAGACAAGTAATATTATCAGAGTATAATTTTTCAAGGTATGAAAAAACAAAATCAAACTGCCAGAAGTACACCTACTGGCCATTATTGTTTCCTCATACAGATGAAGCATTTGATTCACCAAGAATTACATTAGACATACAACTAAAGGCTAATATTGATTGGGGTGTTACTGTAGACAACTTGGGTATTGAGTCAACATATAACCTACAAGATAACCAAGCAGTTACTTTTTCAGGGACTCATCAGGTCCACTGGAGACCTGTAAGAGAATTTTTAGATGGAGAATATATGGAAATGATCTTCTGTCATTTTAAAGTTGTCGGAATGGAAGAGCCATTAACAGTAGATCATGTTAATAATATGAGGCAGATTGGTTTAAAAAAGTGGACAGAGTGGTCAAAAAATAATGAGCCATGGACATCAAATTCTGATGATAAATCAATTGACAACATGAGATATCAAGATAAAAATTCAAACAATAGTTTTGAAAAAGAAAGAAACTCTATAGAAGACAAGGTAAAGGGATAACAAAATGGAAAACAATCAAAGACAAACAGCACCTATGCACCAATTTTTAACATCAATGGAAAAGTATACAAGGGATCTTCCATATTATGCAGATGATGTTTATACTTTAGAAGATGCCGAAGAACTTCGTTCTATTTTTGATCATGGAAAATCTCTTGAGCCAGTTTTTTATAGACCAAACGAACAGCATGAAGAAGATCCATCACCTGAAGGAAGGTTTAGACCAAAAAATATTACACATATGTCTAGACAACTTATTGAATTTGTAATGCCAAAGCACATTGAAGAAAAAATTGACAGGATAGTAAAACCTTTATACAATGGAGACATTGCCTTGTGTCATTACAATTATATTGAATATAATTTAGATTTTTCTGAAGGCAAAACCAATCCAATGTTGCCACCACATATTGACGCTGATGAAAATCTAATAACTGTTAATACTAATTTTGGTTCAAACATCGTATGGGATCTAATTATTGATGAAAAGGTATACCCGTTGGAACCTGGACAAACAATTATTTTTGCTGCAGTAAATCAAATACACTGGAGACCTCAAAGAAATTGGAAAGAAGGAGAGTTCCTTGAAATACTAAGTCTTGATTATTGTCCAACAACCAATTATAGATTTACTGGTTTAAACAATCCGCTTGATCCAGTCGCACACGGGGAAGTAAGATCTCAATACGCAAAGACGCTTAATGAAAGAGAAGACTTTCAAAAAGCATGGAAGCGATACGAAGAAGAGGCTCACCGTGATGGCGTTGTTCCTCCAAAAACTGGTTATTAGGAGTATAAGTTGTCAGAAAATATAACTACACTAAGTATGATTAATGGTCTATCAGAAATTGCAGACTACATGGAAGATGAAGAACTCACTACTGCTCTTACATTTATTGCCAAAGTAATCTTAAAGCCAGACATTCCATTAAATGTTGCAACAGTTGAGATAGTTAGACTTCAGGCAATTGCAGCAAAAATGGCCTTAAAGGCTACATGGATGGCAAATGTCGATAAGTCTGATCGTGGAAAGAAGAACTTATACTACACCGCAGCCGAAGCAATTAATAATCTTGTTTCTGCATTAAAATACACAACAAAGTAATTTTCTGCTATACTTAGATTAACAGAAACGAGAATAATAACAATGACAAAAAATTTATTGCACACGATTATGATAAAGCCAGAAGAGCAGCCAATACATCCTATGGATGTTTCTGGGTTGATTCAAAAAATTCAAGAAGGCTATACTATAAAAAGAGTTGATAAGCATACAACAAAGAAAACTTTTGCGCCATCAACTATTGCTTTTGGTCATGGAGAGTGCCCAAGGTATTGGTACCTGGCTTTTGATGGTCAAATGTTTGAAGATAATGCAGATGCATACAGCGCAGCAAATATGACTGCTGGAAGTCTTTCTCATGCAAGAATTCAGGCAGCGATGATGAATTCTAAAATTGCAAAAATCTATAAAGATGATGAAGGCGAAGATACTACAGAGTTTAAGGTTAGACATGATGATCCTCCTATCTTTGGATATGGCGATGTTATGCTTGACTGGCAAGGAGAAGAACTCCTTGGTGAAATTAAGACAATGATGAATGAAGGATTTGAATATAGAAAAACAAAAAATAAGGCAAAGAGCGGTCACCTTATGCAGTTGTTAATTTATATGAAAATTTTTAAAAGGGCAAAGGGAGTACTGATTTATGAAAATAAAAACAATCATGAACTTCTTATATTGCCTGTAGAAGTAAACGATCATTACCGTCGGTGGGTAGACCAGGCATTTGATTGGATGAGAGAGGTAAGAAAAAATTGGGAAAATCAAACTTTGCCAACAAAAAATTATCGATCTAATTCAAAAATTTGCAAGTCATGCCCAATTAAAAAGGCATGTGAGTCTGCAGGGACAGGGGTTGTAAAACTCAAATCCTTGGAGGTTCTTGGTGAAGAATTGCAAATGGTGTGATGTAAGTTTTGAAACAAAAATATCTTATCAGATATATTGTTCTGCAGAGTGTAGAAACTTTGCAACAAAAGAAAACATTGCACAAAGATACGTTTACACAAAACGTAAAAAAAGAATTGGAAAGGTAAGACTTTGCTCAAACTGCCAAGCACAGTTGTCAATATATAATGATGACTTGCTTTGTAGTTTCTGCATTGTTAGCCCAAAAGAAATTAACCTTACGTTAAAAGAAATAAAGGCAATGTTTGATGAAAAATAAGTGGGGGTTTGAAGTTATGCCAAAGACTATATGCTCAATAGATGCCAGCACCAACAGCCTTGCCTTTGCTCTTTTTGATACCCAACAAGAAACGTTGGGCGTAGTTGGTAAAATTAATTTTGAAGGAAATAATACATATGAAAAGGTTATGGATGCTGGACAAAAAGTTAAAGCATTTTTTGATTATTATGGTGGTTTTGAAGCAATAGTAATTGAGCATACCGTGTTTATGAATAGTCCAAAGACAGCAGCGGATTTGGCTTTAGTTCAAGGAGCGATTCTTGGATCAGCAGGTCAGTCTGGAACTAAAGTTATAGGAAAAGTTTCACCGATTACTTGGCAAAATTTTATTGGTAATAAAAAGATTTCTAAGGATGAGCAAGTTGTAATAAGGTATCAATACCCTGGAAAGTCTATCTCTTGGTACAAAACTTACGAAAGAAACCTTCGTAAAGAAAGAACAATTAAATTTATTAATACAATCTATGATAGAACTATCATTGATAATGACGTTGCAGATGCTTGTGGAATTGGGCATTGGGCTATGAAAAATTGGGGTAAAGCAGTGGGGGTTGACAAATAATATCATGGGTGCTAAACTATATACAAGTGAACTATGGCTTAAAAAAAGATATCATATGGACAAGAAAACTCCAGAAGATATTGCTAAAGAGTGCGGAGTCAGCGTAGAAACTATCTATGTGTACCTTGCTAAGTTTGGATTAAGGAGGTCAAAACGATGAATAAAGTTGAAAAAGCGTTCGTAGCACTTGCTGTTGCAGGTACTGTTGGTTTTGTTTTTGCGTTTGCTGCGCTAAAAGGTATTCCAGAAGCGTTTGATTGGGATATAGAAGAGGAGATAGACAATGAGTTTTGAGACACAGTTTACAATTGGTCAAGTTTGCGATGAGATTAAAGAAATGCTGATTGCAAAAAATAAATCATATGGAGATTCTGCAATTGATCCAATTAGGATATTTTCAAAAGCAGATAACACAGAACAAATAAAAATTAGAATTGATGATAAGTTATCTCGTATATCAAGAGGCACAGAGTTCTATGGTGATAATGATATAGACGATCTTGTTGGCTATTTAATATTATTAAAAATAGCAAGGGAGTTAAACGGTGTCAACTGAAGATGATTTAATCAAGCACCTTGATCAAGTAAATCAGGTGGTAGAAGAATACCTAAAAGGAAATGACCCAACGGTAATATCTAAGCAGTTAGACATACCAAGAACAAAAGTTGTGACTCTTATCAATGAGTGGAAAGTTATGGCATCTGCTAATGATGCTATCCGTGCTCGTGCTAAGGAAGCCCTTGCTGCTGCTGACACACACTATAGCAAGTTAGTATCTCGAACATACGAAGTTATTGATGAGGCATCAATGACAAATAATCTTAGCGCAAAGACAGCAGCAATTAAACTTGTTATGGATATTGAATCTAAGCGTATTGATATGTTACAAAAGGCTGGACTTCTTGAGAATAAAGAACTTGCAGAAGAGATGATGGAAATTGAGCGCCGTCAAGAAGTACTTGTTTCAATATTAAAAGATATTGCATCTGAGTATCCACAAGTTCGTGATGAAATTATGCGTAGACTGTCTTCTTTTGCAAAAGACAATGAGGTGATTACAGTTGTCCACGACATTCAATGATTTTCTTGAAGTGCTTAAGGACAATAACTTTGAAGAGACTCCAGTAGATGCAAAAACTTTTGTTGAGGGAGAGGCATTTTTAGGCCAACCACCACTATCAGATGTACAGTATTCTATTGTTGAGGCCATGAGCCAGGTTTATCGTAAAGAAGATCTCATTGATATTTTGGGAGAAGTTGAAGGCTCAAGATATTTTGATAAGTATACTAAGAATGAAATTATTCTCCAACTTGGCAAGGGATCTGGAAAAGACTTTGTATCAACAGTAGCCTGTGCGTATATTGTGTATAAACTTCTGTGCTTAAAAGACCCAGCAAAATATTATGGTAAGCCATCTGGGGATGCTATCGATCTTATTAATGTGGCTATTAACGCACAACAAGCAAAGAATGTTTTCTTTAAAGGTTTTAAAAGTAAGATTGAGAAGTCCCCTTGGTTTGCTGGAAAGTATTATGCAAAAGCAGATTCAGTTGAGTTTAACAAGTCTATTACAGTTTACTCTGGTCACTCAGAAAGAGAATCACATGAGGGTTTAAACCTTCTTCTTGCAGTACTTGATGAGATTTCTGGTTTTGCATCTGAGGTTGGAACTGGTAATGAGCAAGGAAAGACTGCTGAGAACATCTATAAGGCTTTCCGTGGATCAGTAGATTCTCGTTTCCCAGACCTTGGTAAGGTAGTTTTGCTTTCTTTCCCAAGATATCCAGGAGACTATATTTCAGAAAAATATGATGATGTCGTTCTTGAAAAAGAACTTGTTGAAAGAACACACAAGTTTATTCTTAACCCAGACCTACCAGAAGATGATCCAAACAATTCATTAGAAATTTCGTGGGATGAAGATCATATTGTTTCCTACAAATACCCAGGAGTATTCGCACTAAAAAGACCTACATGGGAGGTAAACCCAACAAGACAGATTGATGACTTTAAGATTGCTTTCTATACAGATTTAGGAGATGCAATGATGCGCTTTGCATGTGTACCAACTTTTGCATCAGATGCATTTTTTAAACAGCATGAAAAAGTTAGAGCCTGTATGACATTAAGAAACCCAATAGATACATTCAAAAGGTTTGATGAATCATTTAAGCCAGATCCAAATAAAAAATATTATGTTCATGCTGACCTTGCACAAAAGCATGACAAGTGTGCAGTTGCTATTGCTCACGTAGAAAAATGGGTAAACATACAGGTCATTAATAATTATGAACAGGTAGCACCAATTGTAGTAGTAGATGCAGTAGTGTGGTGGGAACCAAAGGTTGAAGGCCCAGTTAATCTTTCAGAAGTTAAGCAATGGATTCAAAATCTTAGAAGAATAGGGTTTGATATTGGAATGGTTTCGTTTGACCGTTGGCAATCTTTTGATATTCAAAATGAATTGAAGCAGGTAGGTATGAGAACTGATACTGTTTCTGTTGCTAAAAAACATTATGAGGATATGGCAATGCTTGTATATGAGGAAAGATTAGTAATGCCTGCAATCGAACTCTTGTTCGATGAACTAACACAATTAAAAATAATGAAAAATGACAGAGTTGACCACCCACGCAAAAAGTCAAAGGACTTGGCTGATGCTGTGTGTGGGGCAATATTTGGGGCAATATCACATACCCCAAAAAATACAGACACTGAGGTAGAAGTTCATACTTTTAGGGATAGGCCTAAGCAGTTTGACGAACTACCTGAGAATGTGATACACTATAAGACTAGCCAGATAGAAGATATAAAAGACTACCTGGACAGACTAAAAATACTATAAACAAGGAGAAAGAATGAATTCATTTAAGAAAATCGCTCTAGCCATGGTTGCAGCCATGACTCTGGGCACAATCGTAGCAACGCCTGCAAACGCTGCTGTAATGACAGTCGCTGTATCGCTTGACACTGTAGCAAACACTACAGCATCAGCAATCGCAACGCCTGCATCACTACCAGTCCCTGCAGACAACTCAGTAGATGCTGCTGACGCACTAAAGTTTATTGCAACAGTTGATGTTGGAACAAGCGTTTCAGTCGTAGCAACAAATGCAACAATCGTGTCTGCACTACACACAACTGCTGCACCAGTAGGAGCAACATCAG
>Ga0209356_1000034_pt1 | contig 47076 bp, 51 predicted proteins | sample LauGreFaBDMM15SN_2_FD_188213 | JGI IMG/M metagenome (GOLD analysis project Ga0209356, IMG submission 188213) | Freshwater lake microbial communities from Lake Michigan, USA - Fa13.BD.MM15.SN (SPAdes) (version 2) | ecosystem: Environmental > Aquatic > Freshwater > Lake | place: Lake Michigan, USA...
TGAACGCCGTCTGTGGCTAGCCAACGATGAGCACTTGTATTTGTGGGCAAAGGCCGAGGGGGTAAGGCTATGAAGTCAAAGGTAACACCTTCAATGGTCGAGTCTTGGGTGGGCAACGGGTTCACCAGCAGAGGAAACAAAGTAACAACCCTAGAAGATTGTTTCAAAGTCTTGGCCGATATCGCCAACGACAAATACAAACCAAGGCAGTTGAAAGAAGATATCGAGATGGGTGAATACGAGTCATAGAAAGACCAATGAAAAAAGAAACATCTGACATCGTAAGGTTCTACCATTGTAAGAAGTGTCTTGAATGTATACCCGATGGAGAAAGCCCAGCAAGCTGGGCAAGGCTGAGCGTTGGGTTCAGCAAGGAGGGGATGCAAGTGTGGTGCCAGAGGCACAACATGAATGTCATCCACATTGATTTCCTCGGGCAGAAAGTTGGGATAGTTCCCAAGAAAGGAAAGAAATGAAAAAGAATATACCTACAAAGATAACACTCCATCGCCACGTAACTACGGGTGGAGCTGTCTACCTAACCGACAACCATAATTTTGCGAAAGCCAAGATTATCATTCGGTTGGATGGCGTAACCGAGCTATCCAAGTGCGAAGTAGGATGCGAATGACACCTAAGAAGCTCTGGAAGATACAGGTCAAGGCCGTCCACGGCTGGGCAGACCTGAAGGTGAACGTGGATGACACAGATAAATACGTTGATGATTTCTGCGAGAGCGAAGCAGAAGCCCAAGGCGAATGCCAAGCGTTGAACAGAGAACTTGGTGGAGGTTACCGGGTTGTCCCATCTGATACCCCGAGTGACTTCGACCTCTATTGAAAGGAGAAACCTATGAAGAAAAAGAAAGTATCGAAACGAAAACTAGAAGCTTCACTCAGAGATTACGCAAAGAACTACCAGAGCAAATACAAAGGCTTGAAAGATGAAGAGAGACGGGCAAGCGCAGTAGAACTATTCAAAGATATCCGTGGCAAGTATGTCTTGGGTCAAGCTTGTGCCATTGCCTACAAGGAATTGCGTAAGACAGAACCTAGCAATGCCGACGACATCGCCTTGCTCGGTGAGCTTGTTGGGGGATTCTTCTACGCTATGAGTTTGAGCAAGCTTGGCTTAAGCGATGGCCGCAACGGAGCTTCCAACTAAAACATGAGGTGATTCCTAGCGTAGCGTTGTGCCAACTACTCGCGGGATAGTTGGACTCAAAGTGAACCAAGCGAAAGGCTCCGCACCTTTCATCAAAAAGCTTGGGTATTGAGCCGTGAGCTTCTGGAGCAATCCAATTCCATGCATGGGAGAGCGGTCATGGCAAACGCTAGGAGTCGCTTAACTAAAAACAACAAAGGAGATATATGGACACAACATTAAAAGATAAGAAGACGAAAGAGCTAGAGGCCAAATGGCTAAAGCGATGCGAAGAGTGGAATTGGAATTGTGGCATCGCTGACATTGCAAGGGAATTGAAGGACATGGGTATTGAATACAGAACAGCAGAGTTCGTCATTGTGGAACGAGCCTTCAATAAATTCTTCGGTGGCAAGGGTGGTTTGGGACAAGTGAACAGCCAAGGCATACCCGTAATCCCCACAATGGAGGCTATCGGAGAAATACTCGAACACATCTAAACCATTTGTCTTGACATTTGTTTGTCATAACAGGACCATACATAACCACACGAAAGGAACACATATGATACAAACCATAACCCTACTTAGGGATACAAAGAAAGATGAGCTGAACGCTTACCAGAAACATTACTCTCAGATACTTAAAGGTACTCTGATTGATGTTGCTCACGATGCAACTGACGACTGTTACGGATTGGTATTTAGAATGCCAAACGAAGAAGTGAAGACTGCTTGGATTAGTTGCGATGAAGAAGGCAACGGTCCTGGCTTTCTTGACATACGCTAATGAGAATCGACATCGACTACGCAGAGGCTGACTTCCAACACGAAGGAGCATCGTATCAAGCCATCGGAGGAGTCACCCACAACACGACATCAGAGGATGTTGGTATCGGTAGCTACGAATACTGGGGACATCGTGAATACGACAGCAAGATTGTCGAGGTAAGTGAGTACTCAGAAGCTGAGTTCATTACCCCCGACATCTACCCCGCTGGATCGGACACTCCCCTCACCGACCCATCACCCGCCCTCATCGAAGCAGCGCAGGAGGCGTTGTTCGAGAAGACACAAGAGAAGGCTGAAGAGATAGCCACGGAGAAGTCATGAAAGAAGAACTAAAGAAAGGAAACAACATGAGAAAGAGAGGCTTAGGGATAAACACGTTAATAAAGATATATAAGTCAAAGCTAATAAAGGCTCAGGACTACTTAGAGGCTACCGAAGGAACAAGGTATAGCACCTGCCAAGGAAGTTATGACGTTGGGTATTACCAAGGAACCATAGATCTACTTGAACGTCTTAGGCCAACGAAGAAAGCAACTGCATGAGTGACACCAAGTCACCACCTCTAGCAGAGCCGTGCGTTGACTGCCGAACTGGGATTTACCAGTGGGTCACAAAAGATGACTTTATTGCAGGCATCACCATTAAAGATTTACGGCATCAAGTATGCGACAACTGCGGCGAAGCCGTATATGGAGCGCCAGCCCTAGAACGCATTAGCCGTGAAGTAAGAGAACATAAAGAAAGGAAACAACAATGGACCAAATAGAAAAAACAACAAAAAAATTCACAATCAGATTGCAACGCAACCAAATCGCTGAGGTAGACGTCGAGGTGGAGGCCACATCAGAGGATGAGGCCACAGACAAAGCCTTGGGACTGGCCGAGAATTGTACCGACGCTAGTGGCTTCGCCCTAGAATGGGATGAAGTTGATTACAACTTTGAAGTCCTCGAGATTGAAACCGAAGACGAAGACGAAGATGAACCCAGCTAAACCAAAGAAAGGAAACGATATGAAAAAGAAACAAACTAAGAAGCTAGCCAAACCCGAACACTATTATTGGGATGGCGTAACAAAAACAGAAATTAAATGGATTCACAAGATTGCTCACCGAGCTTGTGAGATGGATAAAGAGATTGCCGAACGCCTTGGAGACAAAGGCAGGGTAGCTGAGCGAGGTGTTATGGATATGGCTATGGATCTCGAACTCTGCCACGCCAAGCATCACAAGTTGCGTCTCAAGGAAATGGCTGAGACCAAAGACAGATTCAGTTTTATGCATGACATCTATATGATTGTTAACTCAATTAACAAAGACACCTACGGATGGGACACCCTCGGAATGCCTAGGTTCTCGAGGTAGGAATATGAAAGAAGCACTCAAGAACTTAGTCGAACAATCGGAAGTACCGATCCTCAAGAACGAGATCGACCAGCTCAGAGGTACTCTTTCCACCCTAACCAACCTTGTTCTTAAAACCGAACAAGACCTAACCAGTTACCGCAAGGTTACTGAAGATCTAGCCAAGGAACTTGCCGAGCATCTCAAGGTACGGACATCTCATACAACCTTTGTCAACGGCAAGGGTTCGGAGACGTACTACCGGGATGTGGCAAGCGTATCGAAACGATGGAAAGAGTGGGAAGAAATGTACAAGGCTGGCAAACCCATCTCCGAAATTGCAAGGAAGTGGGGCGTCAACCATCACACCGTTCGACACGCCAAGGCCAAGAACTTCACCGCATCCGTTTGCAAGACACCCAAGAGCAAGGAACAACCAAGGGATATTCAATTATTCCTAGGTCGTAAGAGACACATGAGGCAGAAGCCTCATCGCCTACGCCTTGCTGCCTAACCCCAAAAGAAAGGACAACCTATGATGACTATGATTCCGTTAACCACGGAGCAGATCGACACGTTTGGCGAAGCAACAGCCAAGCGAAACCAAGCAGAGAAAGTAAGAGAAGCCGTGCTTCCCCTCCTCAAGCTTACCTACCAGGAAACGGGCAACCGCCTCTTCGAAGGTAACTCGTGGATCGTTAAGGCATCCGATGGGATGAAGAGAACATTAGACGTTTACAAACTAATCGAAGTTCTCTCAGCCGTCGGTGTCAAAGAACCCGCCACCCTCGTGGATGGATGCTACACAGAAGCAACCTTCCCAACGTTTCGTGTTCAACCCGTTCCGACTTTGTGAAACTACTGAACAAGAAACAATGCAAAGCGTTAGCACTAGAGCTGGCTAGCAAACGATCACACAAGTTCAGTCGTGTGGCGCCCAGCTTCCTAGAGTCCATTGAAAGGAAGATATCTATGTGGATGTTGGACTACATCCACCAACTACCCTCGAAAGGAAAGACAATCAAATGAGCGAGAAAGTACGATTCGTCTGCGGCAATGGTAAGCTACCAAAGACCACAGCAATCTTTAATCTTCCCGCTGGCCACACTTGTCCCTTCGCCAAAGAGTGTCTGGCTAAAGCAGATCGTCTTACTGGCAAAGTAATTGACGGGGAGCATTGTCGATTCCGATGCTTTGCTGCTTCGTCAGAGGTTCAATACAAAGCTGTACGAGATCTTAGGTGGAATAACTTCAACCTGATTCGGGGCAAGAAATCCAACGAGATTGCTGACATGATCTGCGAGGCTCTGCCTGGCAAGAAGCTTGTGAGAATCCACGAGTCGGGTGACTTCTTTAGCCAAACCTACTTTGACGCTTGGCTTGAAGTTGCCAGCAGAAATCCTCACGTTTTGTTTTACGCCTACACCAAATCGATTCCTTTTTGGTTAGCTCGTCTTGACAATTTGCCGTCAAACATTCGGTTGACTGCAAGCCTTGGTGGCAAGCACGACGATCTAGCTGAGAAGCACAATCTCAAGACATCGTATGTGGCCTTCAGTGAAGAGGCCGCAAACATCCGTGGCCTTGAGATTGACCACGACGACAGCCTTGCATACGGGCCCAACGAGAAATCGTTTGCTCACTTGATCCACGGGACACAGCCCGCTGGGTCGGAAGCATCCAAGGCTAGGTCGCTACTTCGCAAGACAACTGGATTCGTCGGTTACTCGTCAAAGAGAAAGGTGGTACACGCATGAAGTATCTGTCTGTTTGTTCAGGCATTGAGGCGGCCTCCGTAGCCTGGGAGAAACTTGGGTGGAAGCCCGTCGCCTTTTCAGAAATCGAACCATTCCCGTCAGCGGTGCTGAATCACCACTGGCCAGAGGTTCCTAACCTAGGAGATATGACTAAATATGAATCATGGAAATTCGAAGAACCAATTGACGTTTTGGTCGGAGGAACACCCTGCCAAGCCTTCAGCGTCGCAGGACTCAGGAAAGGATTGGCCGACCCAAGAGGCGGTCTCTCACTCACCTTCGTCAACATCGCAGATCACTTCAACCCAAAGTGGATCCTCTGGGAGAACGTGCCCGGTGTCCTTTCCTCAAAGGACAACGGGTTCGGTTGCTTTCTGGGAGCACTTGCCGGGGAAGATGGTGAGCTCAAACCGCCAGGGGAAAAATGGGCAGACGCAGGTTGTGTGTATGGTCCCAAAAGGTCAATCGCTTGGCGATGCCTTGACGCCCAATATTTCGGTGTGGCCCAACGACGCAAGCGTTGTTTCCTTGTCGCATGTCCTCGAGACCAAGGAGATCCAGCCAAGGTTCTATTTGAGTGGGAAGGCTTGCGCAGGGATACTGCGCCGAGCCGAGAAGCGAGGAAAGGACTTGCCCCCGATGCTGAAGGAAGCGTTGACACGGGTTGTGTCGGAGCCATTGACACAGAGTGTGGAGGCGGAAAGTTAACCAACCAGACTGTTAGAGCTGGGCACATACTTCCAAGTATTGTTAGCCCGACTGCTCCCGAAGTTGCGACCTTTAGGATGCAAGCCTTTGGGGAATATACCGATGACGGCTCGGCATCCACAATGAAGGCTAGGGATTACAAGGATGCCACTGACTTAGTTGCTTCCCCTATTGTCATTGATCGTGCTGCCTTTAACCAAGGCGAGAACGCTCAGTACAAACCGCACATTGAGCAATGCGAAACAATGGATCCTCTGGTAGCCCGAGGACCCCACGCCGTTGCTATCCCTATCCACGACCAAGCCACCAGAAATGCTGGCAAGCGTGGTGACAAGCAAGACGGCAAGGGTAACGGGCTAGGTATCGGTAAGCCGGGTGACCCCTGCCCCACCCTGACCAAAGGCGACAAACACGCAGTCCTGTATGAGAATCACCCCAATGACTCTCGAGTTACTGGACCCCTCGAAGTTGCACCAAGCTGTGTGTCGAGATACGGAACGGGTGGTGGGAATGTCCCACTTGTGCAAGAGGGTGTTGACCTATACAACCAAGCCATAACAGGTGATGTCCATTGCCCACTAAGAACCGCTGGAGGACATGGAGCCCCAGCAGTTTTGGTTAAGGATGCGATTGCCTTTGAACCAGGTATTGCGTCCAGAGAGGGCAACGAAAGTAGATTCGTGAAGGAGATGTCCCCTACCTTACGGAAGGATATGGGGGATAACCAAGTGGCTGTTGCGGTCGATACCTACAACCACGCCTTACAAAAAGTAGCTATACCCATTCGGTCAACTGCTTCGGATGTTTGTCATACTGGAGGAGTCATTAACCCAGCAGACAGAATGGCAGTCCGTCGCCTCACTCCCAAAGAGTGCGAGCGTTTGCAAGGATTTCCAGATGAGCATACACTAATTCCTTGGAGGGGTAAGCCAGCCGATCAATGCCCCGATGGTCCACGCTACAAAGCGTTAGGGAATTCGATGGCAGTTCCCTGCATGGAATGGATCGGCAACAAAATTAAGGAGGCATCAATATGTGGATAGCCACAACATTAGGATTCTATTCGGTAGTACATAAGCAACATCACGAAGCACCCAACGGCAAAAAGTTCTTTGTCATTCGGGCAAGAACACGAGGAGATATTGAGAGACTTGCTAAGGAGATTAAGTCAGTAACGGGTAAGGATAAGATGATCCATGAATACGAAAAGTCGGATTACCAATTCCGTATCTACTTGGAAAACGAACAAGAACTATCAGCAACCCTCGGCGCCTTGGCATCCAAGGTTACCTACTCAAACTTCAAGGAAGAGATTGCCGAGATACCTCACCAGCAAGATAAAGTCCCAGCCTATTCAAACCTTTGGCTTAAGCTTTTCTTGCTAACCCATAAAGGAATATTCAATGAACAACCCTCAGAAGCCTGACCTATCCAACAAGCTATTGCGGTACGGGTATTGGAGCTGGGCAGCGGACGAGCCCGCCACCCACCAATGCGACCAGAACCACAAGGAATGTGCTGTTGAATCAAATGGAGTTTGTATGCAACAGTTAAGTCAACAGGTTGATATCGACTATCCAGTACAGGAGAGTTACCCACCCTTGACCATAGAAGATCTGGAGGATCTGTAAGATGAAACTATTTGTAATATTATACTTTGTAGTGTCTTCAGTTATTGCACAGCAGATCCTCATATCCGCTAACCCAGACTTGCTTTACTCCACCTCAAATGATTACGGACCTTGGGGTGCTCCAGAGTTCCTCAACTCACCTAACAATGATTACGGTCCAGTTGGTAGCCCAGAATGGCTAGGCAGTGTGTCGAATAATTACGGCGTTGGTTTGAGGCCAGAAGAACTACTCATCCTTAGACCAAACATAATTACCTTAGAGGAGTTGACCGCTCCGTTCGAAAGAGACTTTTACGTAGAACCTATTGAGTAGAGTTAAGTCTAGCCCGTCTCTGGGCACAAGCCCCACAGCCCTGCACATTTGTACCAGCGACGCTGTCGATTGCCTTGGCAATTGGTTTGGCAAGCGTGTGAACCACGTCCCCTAACCCGTAACCTTCACAGTACTCAGATCCAAGTTTATCACACAACTGATCGTGTATCATTTGTTCTTGGTTCCCGTGGATAGTTAAGCCGTTTAAATGCCTATGCTGGATTACCCTTTTCAATAACTCTGAAAAGCTACTAGCGGTTATGACTGCTTTGGTTTGATAGTCTTGATAAACAAAACCAGTAGGCAAAGGATTTAAAGTACTCTTAAGTTTCATGCACCTATCTTGACACGTTCTTCTATAGACTCAAGCTGGTTAGATGGAAGAGTTTGATGATATAGATGAAACAAGTTCTGATGAAATGCAGGAAGCACTTCTGATCAATGGAGATAGCCAATCTGGCACAAGCTTACTTAAGATATTTATTGCCGCCGCGGTCATAGATAATAACGGCAAGCTAGAGATAAGCCGTAAGGCTATGAAAGAGTTTACCGATTTATGCAAACAAGCTGGTAACTTTGAACTTTGGGCAGAGCCTAGCGAGAACCACGAATCTTTAGACCTGACAATCGAATGGCACGAGTAGTAGCCCTACTGCTACTCATTGCCCCCTTGTTTATCTTACGGTTACTGCTTGTCCTTGGAGCTTATCTTCTTCTTCGGGCTTGGCCGCGGGGTTTGGTTTGGTTGCAAGCTCGCTGTAGAATCTGTTAACCCCAGTTAGCCAATTGCTGTTTAAGCCTGAGGGGTCATTCTCTGCACCCTTCGGGGCGTAGACATCCGCAAGCTTTTCCACGCTACCACCAACTTGGTCTAAACGACGCTTTAGGTTTTGTGCGGAATAGAGTAACCCAGCATCTAGTGATTCAAACTTCTTGAGCTTAGTCCATTTTGATTTGGGATCCATTATACCAGCCGGGTTATTATAGTTTTGAATAGCATTACTTGTACCCCTACCAGTTTCGTGGGCAATGACCGCAGCAAACAGATCAGGGCTTATCCCCGCAGCAGAGGCTGCTTGTACAATCATACCAGTCTTCCCAGCTAACGCCCCCTTGGTAAAAACCTTTTCTAGTTTTTGCGTCCCCCTTGAATCTGTTCCTAGTCCCATATTTGTATTGTTTAAAGGTTAAGTTTTTAGTTTAGTGTATGACTACTTTTGGTCAAGACGCTACCTTTATGATAGCGTTGATGATCAATAATAATTGAAGGAGATAATATGAAGCAGAAAAAGAAGATAGAGAATCCGAACATGAAACCGATACCCCGCATCTGGAATGACCACCCGTTTGTTATGCTTGTGTGTTGGCCTCTGACTATGAGTGTTGTAATAATTCCGACAATGTTTGTTGTCGGTTATTTTGCCCTAGGGGTTTGTTACCTACTTGAGTTTATTCGCTTTCTCAGTTCTAGCTTGATCCAGAATATCTGGGCTGTTTTTAATTAGCTTACCTTTGGCTATTGCATTGGCTCTTTGAGTCACAGCACTCATGTAGAGTTGTGCCTCGCCACTGGTCATGTTTTGCAAACGCTCAATGGTTTCATTGTTGTTGAGCATCTTCCCAAGCTCTTCAGCCCGAGTGATTCTGAAATCCGCATATTGTTCGTCAGTCATTTTGACCACCCCGAAGAGTTTGTCTTTCTTGGGGGCAGAGGGTAGTGCGTTTTTCTCTATAAGTGTTTCAACGAGAGAGGAACGCTTTGCAAAGCTCATCGGCCTAAACTGCATCGATACTGGGTTGCCCAGCATATCTAGCTCGGTTTTACCATAGAACTGACGAACAATCGGGGTGTTGGCCACAAAAGCACCCTGCAATATCCCCTCTCGAGCCGTCCGCTGTGTTGAGCCGAAGACCCCCAGAAGTTGATCCATATCTCGAAGGAAGTTTGGTATGACGATTGCAGAGCCAATTCTCGAACCGAAGGACTTGAGTTTAGCCAACGCCCTTTCTGGCTCGCTGGGGTTGAGCATTTCAAAGATGTCGCTCAGAGAAGACAAGAAGTTCATATCAAACATAATTGTGGCCATACGATGACCCATCGCCAATGCCACGTCGGTAGGGGCTTTTTCGTTGAAATAGTCGTAGGTTTCGTTGTCCTTGAATAACCCTACTGCGGACAAGCCTATCGCGGCTGGTGAAAAGGTATAACTAAGGTATGTCCCACGCTCTGTGTTGGGTAGCCGCACAAAGATTGAGTTTGGCTTCCAACCCAATCTGTTCTTCAGCAACTCCTTCTGAGCAGATTCTTTTGGACCCTGCCCATTGATACAGAACTCAAACCCGAATTGCTCGTAATTCCCACAGAATATTTCGTCCAACAACATTGAGAAGAAAACCGAAGATAATCCCAATACCCCACGGGCGAAGGTTAAGTCTTGTTGCACTTTCCTCTCATCGGCTGTGCCTTCAAATTGGGAAGCGAATTTACCAGCCAGATGTTTCCCAAAGATTTTAGGAAGACCCTTCGCTCTTACGAGTCCCCATCCCGTCATATCAATACCCTGGTTCCAGACATTGGCCACGATTCTGGTGAACGGCACAATAACGGCAGACTTAAGCGGGTGTTCCTTGGAGAAACCAGCAATCATTCGGTGCATTGTGCCTAGGAGACCCGTTGGCTCCTCATTGAAGGTCATCTGTGTCCCAGAGATCTGACCCGCGGCCGATATGGCGGGATTATCCTTTTCGGTGTTGTCGTCAACGATCTCTTGAATCCTTATATTCTGCTCAATTCTTTCCATCGCCCCCTTCTTAGTAGTTAAGGGAGCTTCAACCGTGTATCCTTCTTGCTCAGCTTGAGATCTTGCCGCTGAAAGTTTTTGTGAGTTTCGGAAGGTATACTCAAGGGCTGCGGCCGTCGCCTTCTCCCCCTTCAACCCCGCTTCGTATGCTTGCGTTAACCCTGCCTCAAACAAGAAAAGCTCTTTATTGAAGTTGTAGAAGGCCATATCGACAGCCGTCATAGCTCTTCGGATTGAGCTGGCGACAGTCGAACCTATCTTTATTGCTTTCTGTTCAACTGTATCCCCAGTTGCGTTCCTTGCCGCCACCTCAAAGAAGTCTGTCCCAGCCTTACCAAAGAATTTCGGATCAGACTTTCTCGTCCCACTTCTCCCAGTTGCAAGAATGTTCCCAGCATCCATAAACGACAACTGCAATGCTCTAAACATTATGCCAAGCTCGGCCTTATTCGCTGACCGATTGGTTCCCGTTCTGTAGAGAGCTTTCAGTAGCAAGGGGAGCGACATGATCATTGTGTTGGAAGCATTACCCAAGATGTTCGCGGCTTGAGTCCCGAACCCCGATAGAATAGAAACATACCACCAGGCTTTAGTAAAATTATAGGCATTAAGTTGTGTTTCATTTGCGATAAGGGATAGGGCGTCGCTAATCTTTTCGTCCTTGCGGTAACCTACAAGCTTGTTCGCCTCCAACATTATCTTCATCAACTTTTCGTTAACTTCTGGCTTAAGCTTGTTTAGACCTTCTTGCCTCTGGAATTCGTTCCAGGCTCCACTATTACTGAAGAGACCAAGTGCTTGGTACTCAACAAGGCGGTTTATAAATCTTAAAAGAGAAGGCTCTAATGTTTTATCTGCATACCGCTTTAGGAGTTTCTCAAGTTTTGCGGAAGACTCTTTCTCTACGATCTCTCTAATCTGTAAAGCAATTGCCTGGGTAAGGCGTTCGGATAGGGGCACAACTGGTACACGCTTTGAGGGCTCTTCCTTACGCATATCCTCATCGCGTTTTTCAAACTCTACACCCCCAACCTCCTCTTCGTCCGCCCCCAGTCCGGCCTCTTGCACAAGCTCCCTAGCCAAGGAGTAAGCATGGTTGGCAAGCTTACCCTCTTCGTAATGGGATCGGATGAGGTCTTCAATCTTTACGCCCCTCAAACTAATATATTTCTTAAGCTGGGGCATTGTGAATGGCGAGTTCAGCACTAAGCCCAAGTAGCTGTTGAATAGCTCGGCTAGCTCTGGGTTGTTGGCCGTCTTGGCCCGGATCGCATCACTCATCGTCTCCCAGCTCCGAAGAGCTCGTGGCCACCGGGTTAACATCGCCTTAAAGTCTTGCTTCTGCTTGTTCTCTCGCTCCTCTTGATGGATCTTCTCTTGTTCCTGAATGGTCTTTGAGGCAAAGACTTCGTCGGTGACAATTCGAGGGTCTCTTATGTTCCGACCCTGCTCTTTCGCAAGAGACATAAAGGTACGCTTGATTTCGCGACTCATCTCTTGGGCGGCTTGATTGATTGTTTTTGCGTTCTCAAGCCGTTTTACACCACGCTTTTGCCCGTCGGTCATTTGTTCGAATGGGATTCCAGCGTCTTGTGCGGCAACAGCCTCTGCCTCCTCGAGCTGTTTTTCGGAGTTACTTACTAATGCTTGACCCAACTGGTTCGCAAACTCTTCCCAGAATGTCATAGTGTTCTTTTCAGACACTCTTTTCTTAGATTCATCCGCCGCATTTTGAGCCTTACCCAGCAACCCGCTCATTCGGTTTAAGACCTCATCGATTGTCCCAGCGGGTAGGGAGGATAGCTCTGCCTTCACCCTATCGAAAAACACATTGAACCTGTCTCGGATCTCTCGATTGGTTTCGTCGCTCTTCTTTTTGTACAGCATCAACATGCCCTCGGGGGTCAAGTTGCTCCAAAATGAAAGGGCTCGTAAGGCTCGGCCAATGCCGGAGCTTTGTTCCAAGAACTTGTCTGTGAAAGCCAAGAGATCTTCGAGGATTCTGGGGTCTTTGTCTTTTGCGTAGGCTTGATTAAGAGCGACAATAATCTTCTGAGCCAACAGCTCCCTTGACCCATGTTGCAAGGGACTACCATCCGATAGTGCTGCGTCCATCGATCCCCGTATTCCGTTTTTCTCCAAGTAGCTTTGTGCCTCGGCCTCGGTCATGGCGTCTGGGATCGGTTCGTAGTCAAGACGCTTGAGTTTGTCGTAAACCTCTGTAACCAATTTACTCTTAATCCGTACCCCAAATCTCCGTGGAAGGCTGGCACCCAGCATATCTGTATCTTCCCGCCCTCGTGTGCTCTTGGCTCCAGGCGCCAACCTTTGACCGACATAATAGAGATTTTCGCTAATATATTCTTTGCCAATGTTCTTTGTCCGCAATTGGTTTGCGGTCATGTAGGAGTAAGTCACTAGATTTTCTGGCGACTCGTAACTCGCAAAGGTAATCCCCTCCCTTTCAAATTCGTTCCAAAGAGTTTGACCATTCTTTTTTACTAGGCTCGCTTTGGCCATTGCCATTTGTGTCGGCTTTAAGTCGTTCTTCTGCTCAACGCTTTGAAACTTACCAGAATTCATTACGGACTTAATTGCATCAGGACGCCACGACAACACATTGACCACCGCCTTATTTCGATATTCAACTAGAGCTTTCTCTAATTCTTCTCTGATTTTTGCCTCTCTTACTGCGTCTTTCGCATTCATCGCTTCGTTTAACGCCTCAAGATGCACAGTAACCGAACGAACATCACTTGTAGTTGCTCCTTCGATCTCAGTTGTAATCAGCCCATCAAACCCAAGGTTTACTATCGCTTCTAAGGTTGAGTATTGGGGAGACCCAAAATACATCGCCTTCTTTTGGCTCTCTGAGATATTCTCTTCACTGCTAACAGGCTCTGGGTATTCAAAGTCTTTATCCACTTTTTCGAAGAGAGACCAGTCCGTGAATCCGTTTTCTAAAGCCATTACCGCAGCCGGGTTTAAGGAAAAGCCTTGGCCTACTGCCCCAGCATAGCCTTTTAACTTCTGAATGTGGTCGGGGTTTTTTGCATCAAAAGGATTTGTGCTTTTAACGTATACTGGAATTACAATCTGCTCATCATACTCCACTCTTGAATTAGCTTGAGCCCAGTTCTCGGCAAACTGGCGACTGGTCGAAGTCCATTGACCCCTAAAAGTGTTACTGGTTGTTTGTGCTCGCATTGGCCAGAAAGGATTTTGATAGTCTCTAGCGCCCTTGTTGTTTTTATAAGTATTGCTAAGAAGCCTATTTGAGTAGTTTGTTCCGTGGTATTGCACTTCAGGTTCACCAGACTCATCGAGGATCTTGCTCGTGCCCAATCCCTCTGGGTATTTCTCCCAATCCCCGAACCACATTTTGAATTGTGGAGTTCTTTCTAGGCGATAGCGAAACTCCGACTTTGGTATCGAACGGATTACCCCACCCTTTGAATCCCGTACTTTAATTTCAGAGGGTAATCCCGTAGCTGCGTTGATCAACCTTCCACTCGCATCCCGAGTAATCTCAACCGCTTCCATCGCTTTTGCTAGACCGTCAAAGTATTCGGTAACCTCGGCATCCGTTTTTCCAGTATTTTTGGGCATAGTGTCCAAGGCACTAAATTGGTCAACCATCCATTGCAATCTCTGCGCCATAATCGGCTGGAGCCTTTTAGGAACTGAGTTAAGAATCTCGTCACTATTGAGAACTAAATCGGATATTTGAGCTACCATCTGCCCCATCGATAAGTTTAGACGAGGGTATTTAGTTTGGAGCTCGGCAAAGGTATCAAAGAAGAATGGGTTCTTGGGCAGTCCCCGCGCCCGGATGTCAAAGGTACCCCCGTTGTCTATGCGATAAACAGAGTGACTCTTAACTGCGGGTTCACCAGTTACGATGATGTCCTGGTCAAACACATCCTCGTGCCCAACAATTACGTTGTCTAGGTCTTGGCCAAGAACATCGTAGTTAAAGAGGTAAGCATCAATAATCAACCCATCACCGATCTGCTCGTAGACCTTCTCCACAATGCTGGAATCCACGGGCCCCATCATCTTCTCAAACTCCCCTAGAGTTGGCCCATAAACGAATTCCGCAATCTTGGCTGGTTCTCCATTCTCTAATGTAATTAGTTTAGATTCGGCAACTGGGTAGTTTAGGAGTTTGTAGATTCTCTCAGCAGCTATTTCGTTTTCAAATTGTTCAAGGCTCTGACCCCGTTTGACGATATACTTCACTCCATCCTCGTCGGCATAAACCCGAACATCGAATGTTCCAGCTCGAGTTTCTATTTCCTTTAAGCCATCAAGATTGTCGGGCAACTCTCTCCAATCGAAACTGAATTTGGGTTCAGATGTCGAGAAGCCCCTACGAGGCATAGCCACACCAAGTTCATCTTTTTCGGGTACCTCGTATATAACCCTTGATTTAGCTCTTCCCCCTAGTCCACTTAGGTCTTGGATAAGGTTGACCTCCTCGTTAATTGCCGTTTCAAAGAGCTGGGTCATTTGCTCTTGGCTTGGGTTACCCTCGATATAAAGATTGAAGGCATCGCCAACTACCCGCACCCATCCTTTCTTAAACATTTCTTGTAAGGGCAACTGCTGACGATCAATCCTCTCAAGTGGATCGAGCAAAGCCCAGGTAGTCAGAAACTCAGACTTGGGTTCGTTCTCCCGCATCCACTCTAGGGCGGCATCAGCGTGCCCGCCCACAGAGGTAAATTCCCGCACTGCGTCTTCATCAACTTCCTGAACACCCCCATCCGGCTTTAACCAGTATGGCCGATCCGTGGGCATTGAGGCTCCGAGCATTCTCGGTAATGCGGCACCGAGTGTGGGGGTATCGTCCTCTAATTTTGGTTTCTTACCCAGTTCAGAAAGCTTTTCTTTAATCGCTTTTACGTACTCAGCCTTTTTCCAGAAAGGTAACTTAAATATCTTTTCTTCGGTCTTTCGTGTTTTTTCGTTAAACACGGGAACCTTCCGCTTGGTCAAAGGAACTTTGATACCTAGTTCTTTGGCGTATTGTTTGAGGAAAGGAAGGCTTGCTGATGATAAGCCAGTTCTCTCTTTTTCTGCTTCTTCCCGAGCACGTTTGGCTTCACCCTTAACTGGTTTCGTTTTCTCGAGTAATGTTTCTTTTTTGGGTGGGTTATAGTTTAAGGATACGGGTTTAGCTTCATTGGGTCTCAATATGCTCCGAGAAACCCTTTGAGACATTCTAGCGGTAGCGTCAGCCGTGGCTCTTAGAAACTGCTGTTCGGCTTGGGTCTTACCCGTAATCGTGTAAAGAAAGTCTCGGATCGCATCGAAGAATCTAAAGATAAACCGACGATCACCCATCTCCACTTCTCGTAAGATCGCCTCGACATCAACGCTGAGTGCTTCCGTTATTGTGCCAATCATTGCGTTTTGCGTGTTCATACGCATGAACTCGAAAACCAATCTGAAGTCGGCGTTTACACCAGTAAAGGGTTTGCCCTCATTGTAGAGTTTCTCGATTTTTCTTTTAAGGCCACGACGCCTTTTGATGATTTTAGCTATCCGCTTTGTTTCGTTCTTTCGATGCTGTTGGGCTGAGATGCCAAGACTCTTCGCCTCTTTGGCTAACAAGAGTAGGTAATTGTGGTGAGCCACCTCTTCGGTGATCGCCAAGAATGCGTAGGTTGCAAATTCTTTACCAACCCCAATCCTTCGGGCGGCTTCCGCAAGATACTTCGGGTTGACTCTTATTGTGGGTATTGTGGAATTCTCATCAACATCGTCGGGAACAACTCCTACTGGACGGCCGCTGGTCTCATCGAGAATATACTTTGCGGGATACCCAGACGAAGTAGCTGCCTTAACAAACGCTTGAACCGCCTTTGACGCATTTGCTGCGGTTAATCTTGGGTCGATGGAAACAGGGTTCGGAGTTTCTCGCTGCTTCTCGCCCACCCCTGGTCTACTTCCGCTAGGTCGTGTACCAGTTCCTTGATCTCCTGCATTGATAGGTTCGGCTCGTCCTCCAACATTTTCATTAGGGCTGGTGCCCCCGAGTTCGCTGTCATTGCTTTTTCTAGCTCGTCCGCGAACCTTACTTGTTTCAGTTTGTCCAGAGAGCTTGGATTTACTCCGGGGAATAGGTTGTCTAGTTCTGGGCTTTTCATTTTCGATTCCTTTCTGAATGTTGTTTAATCTCGTAGCAATTTGTCCGTCCTCAATTAGCCCCTCTTCTAAAGGGATAATGATTTCCGAAGTTATCCTTGCTCGGGTCGCTGTATCTGTATTTGGGAGTGCGTCGATAATTGCTTGCTTAACCGAGAAACTAGCATCGAGAGCTCGAACTCTGTCAGCTAGGTTGGCAATTACCTGGCGAAGTTCGCGTTCTTGTTTTTTATTCGCCTCTTCAGTAGCTTTTCGTTCCCGAGCCGCCTTGCCTTCTGGCGTCATAAGCATCTTCAGTTTTTCGGGGCTTACTCGAATATTCTCTTCGTTTAGGATTTCGGCAATTTGATCAATGGTCTTATCGACGAATTGCCCAACCCTCTTATCACTTACTGGTCTTTCAAGAACCTTGGAGAGATATTCCGCCAACTCCTTGTAGCTTTTGATCTTCCCCAGCTCGGTGTCTGCACCGATCATCGTGTCGATAATCCAATCGATAACTAGTTTTACCTCTGGTCCGCTTTGTTCCCGAATTACTGATGCCGCCGAACGCAATTCGGCAACGGCTCTGGAGTCTTCAGGAGCACTCTCTTTGGCTTGAGGCACCTGAATTCCGCTTGGCTTGGCCTCTTCTTTGGCGGCCTCGGGTTGGGTAACACTTCCCTCGGCTACTACGGGACCCGAGAAGTCGGTCGGGATCTCTTTCTTGGCCTCTTGAGCCCTCAGGGCATCTAGTGCGGCACGCCTTGCGGAGAAGTAAACATACTTGCCGATATTTTCCTCGTCCGCATCCATCTCTTCCCCCTTTTGGTTGAAGAGGAGTGGACGATTATTCTCTCTCGACGAGAAGATTCTCGCGGCAATTCTCTCGATCAATCTTCCGTAGATCTCGTCCGCCCCATCCACCAAGTTTGGGTACTCACTTGCGACCTGCTGAGAAATCTTTTTGGCCAACCTAAGGGCTTGATCCCTAAAAGAGATTTGATCCCCTGAAAGATCGGGTATCGAGAATATCTTCGCCAACCTCCGAACCTTGCCCTTTCTCTTGCTGGTTGCCTTGCTCTCTTCTGTGGGTAGGGGGTTTTCTGCGGTTGGAGCCTTTTGCTCGGGCTTGGGTAGTTCGAGTTTCTCGATCTTCCCGTAGAGATCTGTGAGTGCCCGGTAATAATCTAACGCTTTCCAACCAACTTTCGGTTGGATCTGATCTTCCGTAGGCACTTGGCTGTTGATTTCAGAAGTGATCTTCCTGAGATACTTAATTTGTTTCTGGTTTTTCTTAATGTCTTCAAACTTTGGGAGGGGCTTGGTTTCCGAAGTTACGGGCGCCATAACGGGGGTGGCAACTACTGGGGCAACTTTGGGTTGTTCAATCTTCGCTTCTAATGCAGGAGCGACAGCCTTTGCACCTTTTTTAGAAGGTTTGGGTTTAATGGTCTCGACAGGAGTGGCAACTTGCGTTTCGGGAGTTTGGGCTTCTGTTGTTGCGACTGGGGCGGCCTCTGTTTCTGGAGCTGGGGCGACCCCTGCTTGTGAGACTGGAGTTTTCTTAGTTTCTTTTGCTTCATAAACAGGTCCTTGGTATTCGAAATTGCCAGTCTCCTCGTTTAGCTTCCAATCGGAAGACAACGAAAACCCACCAACCTGATCGAGATCGGCTTTGGCAATCGGCTGGCGGGAACGAATCTTCGAGAAGATCTTTGCCCCAAGCTCGTCCCCAGGCAGACCCGCTGTCGTAGCTTTGGGTTCGGAGGCTTGAGATTCGGTTGCCTGGGGCTCGGTTGAAACGATCGGAATCCCAGCTTTTTCAAGATCCTCTTCAAGGCCCGGGATATTTTCTTCATCAATCTCTGGTGCGCCCGCCTCTACATTTGCGAGAGCAGCTGCGGTTAGGGGAGCTCCCGCTTGTGCGATTTCTTGTCTTTTCTTGGTCAGCTCTCGCAATTCGCCCGTAGCAATGTTCTTTATCCCCCGGCCAGCTGCACCCACGCCCTTTGCCGTGCCCCCGAGAACCGCCATTGGTCCCAAGCTTTCACGGAAAGCGAGGAGTCCACGACCGAGAACTTCTTTTGCGGGCTCAGACTCCGATGTCAATTTCCCAAGAACATCGAGAGCTTCGGCACTTGCCCCCTCTCGAATTAAATCTGCTTCTGCCTTACCAATTTCGGTACCCGTAGCCGTGATTGCTTCTTGAATGCCCTCTTGAACAGATTGACCAACAACAAAAGCACCACCCCGAGCAACCGATGATGAGGCCGCCTTTACTGCTTTGGGCAGATATTTTGAAGCCACATTCATTGCACCCGTCAAAAGAGCTGACTTGATCTTTTTGCCACCGAGCACCTGCACAACGCTATTTGCTTGGGCGTATTCAACAGCGGCGTAAGCGGGACCAATAATTTCGGCTATCTGGGATGCGGCATAGGGCTCTACATCGTTTTCCAGAAGTTCCCTAAAGGAGGCTCCAGCACCTTGAGCCTTCCAATAATCGTAACCTCCCTTTGCGGCTCCAACCGCAAAACCCGCCTTGCCCCCTATGATAGCGCCTGGGACAGCTCCGACTCCACCCATCGTAGAACCTGCGGCCGCCCCAAAGGCCGCTCCCGCAAGACCCATTTCACCCCCCTCTTTTACTCCCTCGTATGCCCCAGTAATCATTGGAGGCAACATCTGCACAGTTTGATAAACAGTATTCGTGAGGAAGTTGTTCCCTTGGTTTTCGTATTGTCTTATTTGGAGTTGTCGGCTTGCTTCCTTTAATTGAGCCAGCTTTTCTGGATCTGGTTTGCTCCCAGAATAAAGTTGTTTGAGCTGAAGATCTCGATAAGCAAAGTCTAAGCCAGTCTGTTCTTGGCCGATGGAGTATGCTTCTTGTGCAGTCTGTAGCGGGTTTTTAGGATTAGCCTTTGGCAACTTACTAAAGGGATTGGGCAAACCCTTTTCTGAGTCGGTTAATTCAAGATCGTCGGAAACCGGGCTCTTTGTAGAAGGGGAATTGAGGTTTGCAAACGGGTTAGGTTGACTCTTTTCCTCGTCAGTAAGCTCCAGACTGTCAAATAGCGGATCTTCCGCAACTGGCTTGAAATTGAGATTTTCATCAGCCCCAGTTAGGATATCAATCTGAGCCATAATTACTTTACGGCGCGACTATTCTTCGCTGGGGGTTAAATCTTCGTCCGATAATATGTTTTGTGGGGAATAGAAGTCTGGCACTCCGAGCCCAGCACCTTGGAATTGAATCTGAACCCTAAGTTTAAATTTACTGATTTCACCAGGTGAGTTCTTAATCTGGCCTTTTTGAATAGCCATCTTAGTGAGCTCATCTATTACATCTTTGGCGTTTGCCCCGTCCCTAATGCTTTGAGCTGCTTGTTTAATTCTTATTTTGAAGTCCGCATCGTTTTTGGGACTAGACTCTTGACTACTGCCCGCACCAGCATTCTTCCCACCAAGAACAGATATAAAGCCGGGCTCGTTTGCTTCCTTAACGTCGTCTGAAGTCATAAGACCATCTGCAATCTTGCCCCTAGCTCCCATTTCTTTGATATCCAGTTCCCTATCTTTTCGAACGCTTGCTTCCCTGTCTCTAACATTTTTCTGGTAAGCCGAACTGCGCATGACGCCGTATCGATCGAGAAGAGGTAAAAGTTTTTGTGTTTGGAATTCGTTCAAACCACGAAACCCACTTTGTCGCAATGCTGGGATCATCTCCCTTACGCCAGCCTTAAGTGGGCTGGGTTCAGTCGGGTCTCTTGAGTATGCTCTGGCGATATCAACAATTTGTTCCACTTCTTGATATTCGTCGTCCTGATCAAGCAGGCTTTGCTTTAATACTTCTAGTTCTTTTCGAGCCGCCGCTTTTGAATAAACCGCCATCTTCTCGTCTTGATTTTCAAAGGTGAGGTCTGGGATCTGATAGTTTCTTAGTTTGTCAGAATCGACTCTCGCCAAAAAAGACATCTCAGTAGCGATCGGGCTGATCGCAGATTGAACCTCAATAAGAGAGTTCTGAAGTTGCATTTTCCTTTGCATGTCTTCTGCCCGAGCCTTGTTGAATAGATTATTGCTTTCGATCTCGGCAAGTTTTAGGGGGAAGAGTTTTTCGGCTTGCTCTTGTTCAGCTTGGAATCGTCGTTCTCTAAGGCTCAAATCTCGTTCTGCTTGCTGGCTGCGTTGAGCCATAAAGATATTGCTCGCTACGCTTTGAGCGAGACCCGAGGTAATGGCAATCTGTTCGCGAGGCGTCATTTATGGGGTGTCCCAAATAAACGGACCCCTGTAATTGCTAAACATTTGATTTCTTCCTTGGTTATAGGCAGAGACCCCAGCGATACCCATATTGCCTACCGACATGCCAGTCGCTCCAGCTTGCATTCCTCTAGCACCACCAAATTGACCACCAATTGCCCCGCCCATACTCATGCCTAGCGGGATGGACATTCCGGCAGTTGCGGGTGCGGCAAGAATACCAAGACCACCTCCGATAACACTTCCCGCGATACCCGCCCAAGGAGAACCGCTATTCTCGGATTCGTAAGCGTAATTTGCGTCTTGTTGACGATTGTATACGTTCGCGTTCAGTTCTGCCTGCCGATTGGCAATATTGTTATTGTATTGCGCTAGAGATACGTCCTCTTGTCGAATGTTTTGCGGGGTGAAAGCAAGGTTCATGCTTTGAAGCGGCATAAGACCTCTTGTTTCCTGGCGTAAGCCCTGTTGCATTGTTATACCTTGACCCATTAAATCAAAACTTGTTCTAGCCATGTCTCTGGCTTCGACTTGAGATCTTTGACTTGCCCCCAGACCAGCCGTTAGCCCCTTAAAGGCGGCGGATTGAGAGACTTTTGCGGCGACATCAGCGGGCGGCAGTCCTTGGATCAATGAGTTTGCAGTTTGTTGGGTTTTTTGAAGACCCGCCTTGTACCCAGGATTTAGGCGATCAAGGCTATCCATGTAACCAGAAGCTGAAGACTCTAGGGTACCTTGGATTCCAGAAAACTTATCTTTCTGTGCTATGAAATCATCAAGAGCCTTAAGGCGATCTGGTAAAGATAGCTTTTCAAGTTGCGCCGCCACGTACTGTGGCTTTTGTGGGTCATCTCCCCCGAGGCATCCCATATTAAATAATCTCCTTTTGAAACATAATTGTTTTTCCTAATTTCGAATAACCAAGCCGATTCATATGCTTGAAGTAGGGTGAATCTTCAGAACAAATTGTTACATACCTCTTTACTTGTTTTTCCTTCGCTATGTTTTCAATTTCTTTAAGCATTTCTAGGGTGTCCCGTGCATTGCCTTTTTTTGTATCTAACCACCACATAAGAATTGGCGTGGAAAAGATTCCCGCATAGCCAATGAGTTCCCCGTTCTTTCTGACGATATGGGAAGGGAACACGACATCGTGATGGTCTTCTTTTGCGGCCGCGACAAGTTCTTGTAGTTCACTTAGAGATTGGAGTTCTTCTATTTTTGATGCGGCCATAGCGGTTACTTAAGTTTAAGTCAGACACTGATTTGTCAAGAATGTCGCTCACAACTCGAGGGTTTCGTTTGCCGCAGTAAAAACGTGGTATGTAAAGCCACCGAAGCTTGATACTGTCCCGCTTGGGCTGGCTTGGGTTCCGGCATAGCTGACTACCACAACGCCCTGCATACCAGACCCACCTCCACCACCCCCACCGCAACCGTACCAACTTGCACTTGTTGGGTTAGTTACGCAAAAACGACCAGTCCCAGCTCCGGGTTGTGTTCCGCCGGACCTAATTTGACGCCCGAACCACGTGCACCAGTTTTGAAAGGCTCCCCCAACGTAATTTCCACCCCCACCGCCAGAGGCCAGCACATACATACCCCCTAAGGCGTTACTAACCCCCGTAGAAACAGTATATCCATAAGCACCAACGCCATGGTAATAGTCGTTGCCTATTTGTTGCCAATTGCTTCCTGGGCCCGAATAAGCTCCACCTCCCCCACTCATGCCTAGTCGTACCTGCCCATTGTTCCCACTTGCTGTGGCTCCAGAGCCACCCCCAAAAGTCGAACCGTTACTAGCTGGAGCTCCGCTTGCCCCGCCAGTTATATCGTTCGGTGGAACTGAGTTTAAGCCACCAGTTGCTTGGTAAGATGAGTTTATAAAAGAACTAGTTCCACCCGCACGACCAACGACAATTGGGTAGCTAGCATTTCCCCCAGGAAGAAGCCCGGTTGAAAAACTAAAATCTCTTACCCCTCCACCTCCGCCCCCTCCAGAAGAATTACTTTGGCCACTACCCCCACCGCCAACAACCAAAACTTGAATAGTCTCTGGAGGCCAACGCTGATAGATCGGGAAAAACCTCCCACTAACCCCACCAAGTTGGGAAAATGGGATTACCGGCCAAGGCATGACTTTATACCGTGTAACCTAAAGAAGATGTCCCGTACATTTTCCCGTTCAGCGACACAAACGTAAGTATATCCATTCGATTAGGTGTCGTGGTTAAAACTGGACGAAGTCCGTATCCCCAACTGTAATTGTTTCCGTATTCAAGTGTTCTTGACCCCACGTTGTCTTGCACCACGAAAAGGACATACACGCCACCATCCTTCGCATAGAAAGGGTTAGCAAGGGTTCTGTTACCGCCCAAGGTGACTTTTGCTACTTGGTTAGAGGATAAGTCCCAGGCAATCGTTGCTCCGTCTGTTAGCGTGGTCGCCTTGAAGTTATGAGAGGCTGTGTATTCCTGTTGCCAGCTTAGGACAGCAACCCCACTAGGTAGATCAGATAACCCGCTCATCGGCGGATACCTAAGTTAAACCGCAAACAATGCGTCTTTAGCCGCGTTGTGCTCAGCAATAACCTGCTCAACAAACGCTTTGTATTCTGCGTCGTTAGATCGGATAGCACCTAACTCGTCTTCTAAGGAATATTTGGCTCGGATCGTTGCTTGCGTAGCTCGGTTTAGTTCAACTGCGGTGAACAAAACCTTGCGAAGAGTCGATAGGTTTTCAGATGGGACTTCCGCAATCTCGGCTTCTGGGTTCGCCGCTTGAACTCCAGCAAGGCTTTCGGTCTTATAGACGTAACCCTCGGAGTACTGGCCAAGGTTTGTTAACGAAGCAGATTCTGGTTTTGACAGTACGGATCTGGATTGAATGATCATTAGTATACAACTCCTCCAATATGGGCGCGTACAGGCACAAATGAGCTGGATCCCAAGAATGCACTACCAGAGCTATTAAAGCCCCAGGCGTAGACATCGCCGTTGCTGTAAAGAATTCGAAGTGTCGGGTTTCCAGTAGTCAGGGAAGCGACGTCACCACGGACAGCTCGTGCGTCGATAATCGTACCCTCGTTAGCAATTGGCTCGTCGATACGAACCCGACGGAAGAACCCTGTCGAAGTAAAGGTATCGCCCGATCCACTCTGTCCGTTAGCGTTGAACCCGACCACGTAAACCCGACCGTTTGACATTACCGCAATCGTAGCGGTGCGGATAAAGTTCGTGGCTGGAGAGCTATTCCACATACCACCAACATGGCGGATCATAGAGACTGTAAAGCCAAGAGCACCGCCTGTAATCAATTGGCTAGAGCCAAATTCGTCGGTGGCTGTACGGTAGGTTGCGTTCTCTTCGTGCTGACTGTCCCTAAACATTAACTGTGTTGGGGTATACTGGGCGGCGGTAATGTTCCCGACACCAGCAAAGCCTCCCCTATTATTGGCGCCCGTCGCGTCTTGCGTGCCCCAGAAAGACCAATAATTGTTAGCGGTTTTGGCATAGCGGAATGTTCCAGAGAAAGCCCATGTTTCATCAAGAGTGTTGAATTGAGTCTCGAAGGTGCTGCCAGCCCACTGGGTGTTAAAGTCTGCGTTAGTCATCCCCGCAGGTGTAACCCAAGTTGTTGGAGTCGCCCATGCCCCTCCACCGATTGTACTCGTTGAGATTTCGGCAAGGTTACCAAAGTTGTTGGTGGTTGAACCAATCCCAAGAACCCCATAGGTGTTTGTCCCGCAAGAGAGCATCCTTCCAGTATTGGTAAGGATGGTAAATGTTCCCGAGCCTGTCGCATCAATTCGTGTTGAATTGGCGAAAATGTCCACCACCCACTCGCCAGTATTTAGATTTAAAGCTGCCCGAGAGAACTGTGTTGGCGACGAAATAGTGGCCGCAGTGTTGTTGCCGACCGCAGTGCAACCTGAGTTTTGGCCCCAGTAAAACACGCCCGATTCTGTGGCAAGGGTGGTATCGGCTACTTCGACCAAAGCGAAGGTTTCAGCAGAAACTGAAATTGCCGTGACTTTCTTTACACGTTTACGAGTTCCAGAAGCGGCTGGCTGGTTAATGGCTGAATTGACGTTAACCGTTCCAGAGGCCAAGAATGCTGGGACTCGAACTGGGGATGCAATAGTTGCACCCAAACCAGTTCCAATACCCATAAAGCTTGAGGTATTGTCTCCCCAAGTCCAAAGAAAACCGTGTGTGTCGATCGCATAAACCCGAGTCGAATCAGAATGGTTTTCTTGGTTGCTCGAGAAAACATGAACAATCTTTGGAGTTTCAGTCGAACCAGACTGCGGATAATTGTGGTTGGGGAAAACAACTTGGGTGAAGCGGGCGCGAGCGGTCGTGTCTGCGCTTGTCGTTCCAGCGGGTCCGCTACTAATCAAGCCAAGACCAAGTTGACCGTTGGTGTTTACCCCAGCAGAGTACAAATTCCCTGCGGCGTCGGTCACATAACAGTTATCGCGGAAATTAAATACTTTATGAGCTTTTGCGCCACGCGGGAGAACCGCGTGTCTTGCCTGACTGCTGGTTAAGCCAGAAGCGGTAGTTGGGCTAGCGGCATCCGAAGCTGAGGAAACGCCGCTTGCAACTAACGAGGCTCCACCAAAATAAACTCTTCCGTCTTTTGAGAGCATATGACTTCCAGCGTCGGCGGCGAGAGTGTAACCATTCTTGGGGTAATGAAAACGCTCAATCTTCGTTGCTGGGTCTAGCGAAGATTCTAGAGAATCCCACGAGGGATTTTGACCAGCGCCGTTAGTCCTAAGAACAAAACCAGAAGTAGAAGGCGCAAGAGCTACAACTCCAGAGGCACCGCGGTAAGGAATCTGACCTTGAGCAGTTAGTGCGCTAAGATCGCTGCCTTGAGCGAGAAGATCCCAATGAGTCGTTACTGTCGGAAGATTGCCAGCGGCTGATGTTGCGTTTTTGTAAATGTAGGAGCTGCCCTGGTACGAAACAACATCATCAACTTCATAGGTTGTTCCAGCTGCGTAAGCACCTTTCCAAACAAATTTAATTTTTCCTAGATCTAGAGTTGCCATGTGTTATTCCTTTGAGGTTAGTGGTTGACGTTTTTTTGTCAATACTTTTTAGAAGGTTCCCACGAGCCTTCCGTTTGCGTTTAGTACTACCGAGGAGAAAGGGGCGAAGATTGTGTCTTCGTAATTGGATTTAACGAAGTTGTCGTTGTCGTAATCAACAAAGAGATGACTTCCAACAACCTTGAAACCAAAAAAGCCAGCAACATTCATTGCACTCGGTGCGTACTGAGATGTTGTTGAATTGTAGGCCAGTACTTGTCCTGTGGTTGTCGGTGCTGTGCTTGAAACAGTTACTCCCCGGATTTTGTCAGCGTTGTACTGAGCCGTAGAAGCTGCCGAGGTAATCGCAGTATCGACATAGGTTTTGTTTGCCGCGTCTGTTCCAGCCGATGGTGTGGCAACTTTACTTATCTGTGTTGTGCCCGATCCGTTTGGTTCGATGACAATATTCCCGCTTGAGGTAGATACAATTTTGTACCCCGCAACTCTTAGATCACCTCCGAGTGTTGGGTTGGAATCTGCGCTGACTGAAGCCAGTCCCCCTGCCCCCCCGCTCCCAGAGCCCGCGGCAGACCAAGAAAGAAATCCTCCACCATTAGTTGTTAAAACCTGTCCAGAGGTGCCATCGCTATCGGGAAAAGTATAGGTTCGGTTTATCCCTCGAACGCTCAAAGTCGAAAAAGAACCTGTCGCTCCAGTAATATTTCCAGTAGCGGAGATCGTGGAAGTTGTGGCGATTGAACCAGAAATATTAATAGCAGCACTGCCGCCAATAGTGCCTGAGTTGATTGCCGTTCCAGAAACCTTGCCAGCAGTTGTTATGTTAGCGAGTTTAGCCTCTGAAATTGGCCCAGTAATGTCGGCGTCAACTATCTGACCGCCGGGGATCGTGAGAGTTAGGGTCGCACTTCCGAGATTGGTTAAGGTAACAGACCCAGTGGCATCTCCTTGTACGGTAATAACGGGGCTTCGGGTGGCAAAAGAGGGCGTTCCGCTTGCCCCAACAACTAAGAGCTGGCCTTCTGTGCCAGCGGCCGTCGCTTGTAGGGCAGAGGTAGCATTGCCGAAAAGAATACCGTTTTGAGTAAAGGTTCCAGCTCCAGTACCGCCATCAACAACCGACAAATCCGAAGCCAAGCTAGAAATTGTGGTGTTGTGGAGGGTAACCTTGTTTAGAGTTCCTCCGGCGGGGTTTGAATTTGAGTTATTATTGGCTCCGTTGACAAATAGAGAAGACAAATGCCCAGCCGCAATAGGTGCTACAGTGCTCCCAAGCGAAGACAAAGTTAATGAGGCGAAAGAGGCTGAAGCAAAAGTAGCATTATCGGTAAATGCTACGGCTTTGGTAAAACTTGTTGGGGCGTCTACAGAAAAGCTAGTGGCGAGGTTGGATATCTTTACCTGAGTCTGAGAGAGGTTAAGGGGACTCTGTGCCCCAGCCCCATCCTCAACGGGTGCAAGGCTAATGCCCAAGCCACCAGGCTGAGAAATCTTTAGAAGTTCTTTGTACGATGTGGCGACTGTCCGCGAAGTTAAGCTAGCCATTTATTCAAGCTCCTCCCAAAAGAATTGAATGTAGTCCCAAGTTTCGGCAGGATCTAAGACAAGCGTATCCCACACCTCGCCTACGCATGTGCTTAGGATCTGCATATAGAATTATTTCTACACGGCTTTTCATTTTGTCTATACCAATGCGACAATTTCCCCAGCACCAAAAGCTTTTGCCTGAATTTGCAAGGTGTTTCTGGCTCCACCACGAGTTTCTTTTAACTCTTTTTGGAGATAAGAAATTGACTTATTTTCGTGAAATTGAGCCTGTTCCTCTTTGTCTTTCATCCTGAGAGAAACAACCATTTCTCGGAGTGCTGGGTAATTTCGGATGTCCATTTTGTCGTTGTTCTTGCGTTTGCGTAGCCAACGTTTTTTAGCCAACACTTCCACGCAAGACCCAATGTTGGCCCGAGAGCGCACAAAGTATCTCCTCATCCACTGCCCAGAAACTAGTTTTTCCCCGCGATCGACAAGAACTTCGTAACCCGGAGTTCCTTTTTGCTGAAACCCAAGACTATTTTCGTGAAACTCATACATACGATCTCGAACGGGAACATTTCGTCCGTCGATGCAAAGACCCAAGACGGCTCCAATTGAGTTTGGCAAGAAAATCTCACCAGCGTTGTCGATAGAAACCTTGTACTGCTCGATCGTTCCATTCCAAGAACCTAGGTGAAAAAGGGTTTCCTCAGCTTGGTTGAGCAGATCTGCAAGCTCTCCGTCAAACAAGCGAAGGCCATCCTCAAGATCGAGGGCAAGTCGGCTCAACATTTGGCCGAATGAGTTTTCTATTTCGGTGGATAGTCTAGTTTGAAAGTTTAATCTTCGAGCCGCTTCAACTGCCCTATCCGTTTTAATAGATAATCTTTCAATGGCCTTAGCCTCTAGAGCTTGGGCAGATTCGAGTTGATCGTTTTCCTCTCGGTAAATTGCCAGAAGCATAAGTTTCAAGGCTTCAAGATCGTTGATCAGCAAAAGATCTGTCTCCCCTGCTGCTTCGACGAAACTGAGTTTTCCAGTAATCTCAATCTTGCTGACTGGGTCTCCGAGGATTTTATAAGAGCGGGTGGTGCTATCTGTGCCTGTTGGGACAATGTCTAAAAGATCTCCATTAGGCTTAAGGAAGGCACGAACATCGTTGATAGGCTGCGACCCGCTAACGTCCGTGCTGTTAATCAATAGGGCGCTCTCAAGGCCGAAGCCACCGAAGTTTGAAATGTTTCCAGAATAGGCTGGGAGGGAGAAAGTATTGTCTACGGGGGTAACAAAGTATTTGGCCAAAACCCCAAGCCAAGCTCGATGAGCGTGCAAACGAGATTGTGCTTCGTTAATTTTGAAGATTACCCGTTCATCGGATGGGCAAACCCCGTTATCAATAAAGGTATTTAGCCTACTCTTGGCCTGAGAGAGGGTTAGGGACATCTTAGGTTAGACTAAATTTCATAACTTTTACGAAATAGTCCAAATTGGGGATTATGGTACTCCGAGAAACTAAGGACATAATTCTTATTGTTACTATATTTGCTCCAGATACGTAACCGTCTACAACGCATCTGTCGATTTTGGTGCTTGGGTTTACGGCGACCACGTCGTTCAAAGAAGCTCCAGCAACATCAACAGTAAAAGTTACCTCAGTTCCAGCGGCCATAGTTCCGCTAGTAAGAACATTCCCAGTAAGGGTTGGACTTGATTTTTTTGCTTCAAGAATAAGGTTTTGCCCTGGAAGAGAGAGATATTGGGCGAAGAGGTCGATAAGCTGTTGCGGGGTTCCGTAACAGGTATTAGGGGGTAGAGCTCCAGAGATTAATGCCATATCAATACTTTATGATATAATTTAAAAAGACAAGGGGTGGGAGGTTTGTATGTGGTAAGGCAGAAGGGTCAGAAGTTGCATTCGAGTTAAATTCGTAATCCCAAGTTAAATCTATGCCCCCAGAAAAAGTGCCAGGTTGCCCACCTTCACCGCCATTACATCGATTGCCGTTTTCAGCTCCGCCACCCCAGCTAACCGAAAGCGAATGGGTGTGGTTATGCCGCTTTAAGCCTGTCTCTTGATTTTGAAGGGTATGGGTATCAAAACCCCCAGAAGACCCAAGTATTGTTGCGTTAATGTTGCCTAACCTAGTATTTGTTAAACGGCCGGAAGGGTCGACATTCCCCATAGTTTCGTTCCCCACAACACAACGCCCCCTAAGATCGGGAAGATTGAAAGAAGTTCGATTATCGCCAGCTCCATACACAGTACCGATAGCTAAAAACAAGTTGTTGTAAGTTGCCCTAGATACCGCACCCCCATTGCAGTAAAGGTAGCCATCGGGTAGCGCCAAACCGGGGTAAGCAAAAATTGCTCCTGGGAGCGTAAAAGACGGAAACGATATTCCACTTTGCACATTTGTCGTAACAGCCATATCTGCGCCAGGGTTGATTTCTTTAACCGTTCCTGGTGATCGATAGGTTGATAGGTCGCTTAACTTAATTTTCTTGGTTACTCCACCTTCTGAGCAGGGAATAAAAGTAGTTTGAGCACGAAGATTGCCTCCCGCGTCATTTTGTAATTGCGCTGAATCAACTTCGGGTAGTTCGGTAATTCGGGTATTGGCCATATTAGTATTTTATAATCCAGTTAAGTAAGAGAAAGGGGGGCAAGTTCGGATGAGGCTGAGTGTCAAGGGTGTCGGCAGGAGTACTTGAATCTTCGATGGTTAACGAAAGAGTTCTTGAACAACCCCCTGAGCTAGTGTTGAAGTTTTTCCTCGGAGCACCAGTAACTAAGGACTCGTTATTCCCATACCTGTTGAACCCTGCCGAAATAGCAAAAGTACCGGTAGCAGAATGGGTGTGACTAACCAAGGGAGCTTGCGAATCTAAAAGGGTGTGTTGCGCAAATCCTGCCATTGCCCCAAGAGTTGTTGAACCCTCAACAGTTGTTCGGCCCGCTGCGGTTGAACCCATATCGTCTAAACCAAAGACAGTTCTACCAGAAAGGTTCGGGAGATTAAAGTTAGCGTCAGAACCCCCGTAGGTGTATTTGATTACAGAAAAAAGATCTGGGTGCCCAGCAACGGATAGGCTTCGACCATTGCAAATATACCAACCATTTGGTTCTGCCGAACCAGCGTATAGAGCTGTAAACCCTGGGGCGTTGAAAGAAATTGTTCCTGAAGTAGTAAAGTTTTCAGGTGTTACTTTTACAGAAACTCCGCTACGCATTTGCTTGTAAACACCGCTATCAAACCAAGTCCTAAGGTTTTGGATTGATAGTTTTCGGGTTACAGTTGTAGGCACAGACACGGCACTTCCATCGCTGTAAAACGTGGAGTTTTGCGTAATAGTTGCTGGCACAAACGAAGATCCGTCAAGAACTTCGCTTACCCTTAGCGTTGAAATTCGAAAGGAGGCCATAATTATAATTTGATTATGTAGTTTAGAACAAGCCCCGGAGGCATATTGTTGTGTGCCAAGGCTGCATCTACCTCGGTCAGCGGTGTTGTTGTGGTTGAAGACGAGGAAGACTGACGATTCCCAGGGGTTACTTCCCCGTGAACGTTATAGTCACTGTAACACTCTGGGGGGCCGCAATCGGAATCATCCCAACAATTAGTGTCGTTGCAGCTCCCGTAAACAATCATAGTGCCTGAAGCAGTATGCAAATGCGTTTTTAAAGGCGATTGGCCTGAAGTAAGCTGATGGTTTTCGCTGCCCCCAGTAGATCCAAGCGAATGATAATTCCCACTGGTGAAAGACAACACGGATAGAGGACTAGTAGCAGTAGCGTTTTCTGCTTTCCCAAAAGGCAATCTACCCCGAAGATCGGGGACAGAAAAAACATTGCCAGAGCCACCGTAAGTGTACGAAATTGCTTGGAATAGTTCCTCGTAAACCCCACCTATTGGGTAACTGGCTCCGTTACAAAACACCCAACCGAAGGGTGCGGAAGCCCCAGCGAAGGGCAAAACAAGACCAGGAAGATAAAACGAAATTGTTCCAGTCGAAGTAATCGGGTTCGGCTCAAGTCTGATGCCTGCCCCAGCACTCACGGAGGTAATGGTGCCGCCAGTAACAGCATTTAGAAAGGACGACAAATTAACAACTCGGGTGGCGCCCCCGATAACGACTGGTAGTTTTGCAGTAAGCGGAACAGGCGCAGCGACTGTTGACAGCTGGCTTATCTTAAGAGAATTGCTGGGTTCCGTGCCGGGCATATTAGTTGATCCTTAAAACTGCTCCAGCGGGAAAAACAAGTAACCTAGTTGAGGTGTTTGGGTCTCCGTCTTCATCAATTTCGTATGGCCCATCCACAGCGATTCCGTCGTCTGGAATTGCTCCAAGGGGCAAAGCTTCTAAAGCACTTAGGTCTTCTAAACCAAGGTAATCTATCGTCTCACTTGCTTCGTAGACGATGTTGTCGTACATCCCCTGCCCGCACTCGCAGGCTTCTGTTGTGCAAATAGTGTTTTCGCTCATGGACAACCCCCTCCAGTCTGTTCTACAAGCTTTTCCGCATGTACAAGCACCTTCGACAAAGCAAGTACTCCCTGCCACTCAATGCGAAATTGAAATGTTTGTGCTACTTTCGTGAGTTGCTTTGTGTTTTCTGAGCAAACATCTGGTGGTGACGGAAGTCGAATCTGCGAACGAAATTGTGTCTTATTGTCGGTTGGAGTGAAAGCTCCGCAAGAATCAGTTTCAGTCAAAGACGCGGGAACAATATCGGGCTTTTCTACGAGGAAAGTACCGAAATCAATATTGAATACACTTGCACTTTCCGAAGAGCGCGTGACAACAGCGTTTGTAAAACCCGCAACACGTAGCGCTGCTTGCATATTAGCTGGCAAGGAAGGAGTCTTGAACTGAAGAAGTGTAGTAGTTCTGTCTTTGAGCAAGAAGCTGGTAGTACCAGACACGCCAAAAGGAGGTTTGCCATCACCAATGGTGTCTGGGATTCGCATATAAAAATAGTCGGGCATCTCGGTATCAGTAAAGGTTAACTGCCACTTTTGTGCTCGAGTAACTGTTTTCCCTGAACTTTGGAGGAAGGAGACAAGAGGCTGTTTTACGATTTCGTAAGCGGCGGTAGTATCGGGGAGACAAGTAAGGTTATCTGCAAAACAACTTTGATTTTGTGCGCATACCTCTAGTGAGTGCCAGAGCGTCCAACATGATGAGCCATCTGGGCGATACCAAACATTCATTGTGGTATTCCCTTCAAAGTTACTAATCCACAAATCCATCCTAATTAACTTTTTTAGATTCCAGGGGGTTCCAAAGTCATAGCCCCTTGTTTCAACTGCGGATTGAATCCTTTCGCCTGAACTAGTTAACGTGAAATCATAAAGTGCCCACGGGTATAGCTCCCACAATTCGTTTTCAGAAGTCGTGGGGTTTACCGTAAACGCAAAACAACGGGGTGTTCGATTGATTTGCCCAGCGATAAGTTGTGTTGTGTTAAGACCTGTCCAGAGTCCGTCCCAAATTGGGCTGAACTCGGAATCGGGCTTTGCCATTGAATTAAAATCAAAGACCCCAAACCCTCGATGAGTAATTGGGACAACTGGAATAGGGTTTTCCCCAACATTCTTGTAATTTTGGGTCGGGCCCACAGTAAAGATAAGGCGGTTGTCGAAATAAACCGCTGACGTTGCCTCGTACATGTACTCGGTGTCAAAGTCTAAGATCACGTCAACTGGCGTAGAAAAGGAAGTTTCACCCGTTGACTCTTGGTCGGCTCTGGCATTTCGGTAACTCCTTACACCGTCAGCCGCTCTGAAATAGATATCGTTATTGATCGGGATAAGAAACTTCTCAGCTACGGAACCAATTTTTGAAAAGGTTATTCTTTGAAACCCAGGAGTGTTTTTCCAAGAATCCCTAGGAATCGAAACTGCAAACGAAACGACTCCAGTCTCTCCAAAAACAAGGAGATCACCTTGCCCAGTCGCTGTGTCGGATATCGGCATAAAAAGCATCCCGTTAATCCGACCCATTTCTGATGGAAATTGGAAACTGCCACCTTCACTCAAGTAAGTGGTTTCGGTAAAACGAAGCAAATCAGTATCAGCTCCAGCATTCGCTCGAATAACGAACCCACCAGATCCAGCTGTTGAGAGGCCACTAGGGATTGAAAAAGACGTGTCGGTTAGCCTTGTTAGTTTCCAAGTTCCATTTATGTCGGGTGTAGAGCTGTGACCAGAGATAGTCACAACATCGCCAGTAGAGAAATTATGGTTTGTAGCAGTCGTGAAGACGGCAGTCGCGCCAACTAAAGAAGAAGAAATGGCTACTTGATTCGTAGAGCCTCCAAAAACAATATCACCAGCAAAGAAAGTAGTTCTATCTGGCGTAGTAACAAATAGTCTTCCTTGGCCGTAAGCCATTAAAGTGCCTGTCGGCATAGTAGAAGCAATTTGCCCAATAGAGTCTACTGAACCTGTTCCAGCTTGATGCAAGAATTCTCCGTCAAATATTGCTGGTCGATCTAAACCGTTTTGGATGATGAGATATTTCTCGGCTTGGATAAAGTAACATTTTCGAACAGCGTCCATCCGAAAGTCTTTTAAGCCACTGCTTGTCGAGTACTTGAGTCTTTGGATATACCCAGAAATAGGATCAATCTTGAATACTCTTCCCGAACAGACCGCAATAATGTAATTCTTGTACGAATCTTTTTTGTTAATATATAGAATAGCGCCCTGGAACAGATTGCCGCTCTTGTCTCCTTTCCAGTCTAAACCACCTTGAAAAAGAGTCCGACTAGAGCTTGGCCTCCCATCATCTTGCGGTAGGGCTTCGGGGTCATCTAAGAGAAAGGCTTGCAGATATCCTGGCCTTGTTTTCGGACGCCCTCCTCTAAATGTGCAATTTATTGCGGCTAGAACTACGTCTTTACTTGCTAAATTAGGGACAATAGAGCCATCCATCCCCCCAGTCCAATCCTGCTGGCCGTCAGATATGCGTATTTCTTGCGTAGAAGCCATGTGAGAATTCTATCCTTTTTTCGGATTTCGCAAGACGTCCCAGTTGTCTCTCCACGAGGAGTTAGGGGAGAAATAAATAGATTTAGTTTTTGGAAGCTTGGGGCTAGGTACGGCAAAAACAGCATCTTGCGGGATATGGTAAAACACAAACGCATCACATACGTTTGGTTTGTACTTCATCTTCTCTTTATTAATCTTCAAATATGCCCCATACCCATAACCAGCTCCACGGACGGCTAAGAACTTCAGTTTGTTGCGAGCCTTTGAATCCGAGGCACCCATCGTGCTTTTAACCTGAACCCTGCACAACTTGCCTCTCCAATCAGTAATCAGATCGTACCCGTCATCAATTATAGGTGTGCTAACTAGAAAACCTTGTTCAAGAAGCTTTGCTGCTACCTTCTGAACGCCGATTGCCCCAATCCGAAGGCTCATAACCACCCCCTACCAAGAACATTTACTGCTAGTCGTCTTCGCCGATAAACACCGTCCCCGTCCCGGCTTCCACCACCGTTTGTATTCCCCTCAATAGTCACTAACCAATCCCCCTCGCTCTTTTCCACAAGGCCAACGTGCGCCACCCGACCCATCGAGTTGAACCAGATTCCAAAGACATCGGCGGCCTTAAGTGGGGTTCCCTTCCTTTGTCGATCCCAGGTTGGTTTCGTAAGAAATGTCGGGCTCCAAGCGGAGCGAGGGTAGGGATTGAATAGCGTTGACCCAAAGGCTTTGTCACCAACCCACACGATAAATGCCGCGCACCACGGCGCTTTGGTGCCTTCAAGGTTTACGGATGCAAGGATCTCGTCCACCACGGGCCCGTCGTTGCGTCCCGATTTCTCCCGAATGCCGATACTTTTGCGGGCTTGTTCAATGACGAGAACCCGCGACGCCTCAACTCCTGGGCTAGCCAAAGAGTCGGTAAGAAACGCAATAAAAAGCGCAACATATATTACTTGCATGAAATAATTGCTGCGATTAGGAGGATCCCAAAAACAAACGAGAAGATTGTCAGCCTTGTCTTTGGACAGGCTTCTTTCCAGTCGTCCTTGAGCACTCCTCTGTCGACGTAACGATCAAGGATTTTCCAATCCATCTGAAGCACCGACCAACTTAAGAACGTGCAGAAAAGGAATCGTACAGCTCCAAATGCGAGGACGTGGAGCGAACCCAAATCAACGACCCCAGCGGTTGTGTCGAAACCTTGAAGGATTGGGCCTAGAAAGAAAAATACGATGATAGCGACGCCGAGAGCCAATAGCCCTTGGAAGTTGCTACGAAGCCAATGGCTCACCAGGGTATCCCCACAAATTTGCGAGCAATTGCCATAGCCCCACTAAAAAGAAACCCACGGAAGATCCAAAGAACCAAGGCAATGATTGCCCCCCGGTAGATCCAAAGTTCCTTTAAAGCCTTCCTTTGTTTTTCCTTCCAAACAACTGCGTCCTTAACAGCTTCGTTCTTTTCCTTAATCGCCTGCTCCAAAGACTCGGTATTGGCATAGCAAGCCTCTTTAGCGGCTTTTAATTGCTCTCTAGCGGCCTCTATGTGCTTCTTGGCCTCGGGGTTGGCTACGGCTGAGGCGGCATCCAGCCTTGCCTCAGTAGTTGAAAAATTAGGTAATCCTTTACTAGAAACTGTGGTGCAACCAGAAAGAATGAGACAGGCTAGGATCGTTACGGCGCCCATAGCTGATTTTGACATACTTTTGTCTAGACGCAACCGATGTTATTTGACTCCAAGCTTTTCCCACAACCAAGTACCCACAACAGAAGCACAAAACCCAATCGCACCAGCCCACCCAAATGCAACGTTCATATTCTTCTCTACGTGACGAAGCCTAGCATCGTGACCAGAAAGATGGTCGTCATGCCTCTTGATGAGATCGGCAATACCGTCCAATTTTCCGTTAATGGCGGCTAGCTCTACTAGTATTTCGTTTATTTCCTTGCGAGGCATGTATTTTATCCAGTTTTATAAGTCTCTTGTTTAGCCGATCACGAACTGCTTCGGGGTTGAGCCGAAAGCCGCATACCCGAAACAAGTCTTCCGTCATCCCAAAGAACTCACGGAAGTGTTCTGGGGTGAACGCCCAATCTGGCTTTCGCTTTGCTTTGCAAGGTGATATTGCGAGATCGAGATCCGCAATAGCTTGCTCGGCAATAGCTGCCGTCAGATCAAGCCATCCCCGCACTTCCACCTGTCTCGGTTTCGTCTAGCCCCTCTTCAACTGCATTCTCGAAGGAAGAATCTTTTTGGATCTTTGATCGCTTGATGGTGGAAGCCATACGAACTTCGTTACCTTCAATCGCTTCGAGAATCATTTGGCCTTTGGTGTACTGAACCCGTGCAATAGCTTCAAAAGATTGCCCTGGTTGAACACCGTTGGGGGGAACAAAACCGTTGGGAACTGGAAAAACTACAAGGTCTTTAGAAACAGGCGCTTCTTGTGCGCCAGTCTCCTCAGCGACTTGTTTGCTTTTCGGAACTACGACTTGATTGGCCAGCATAAGAAAAGGTGAAGGCCCCTAGGGGATAGAACCCTAGGAGCCTCCATTATTAACTTAGGCGTTGACTCGGTTAATGAGAACAATGAGTTCGTTAACCTTTGACGCTAGCGACTTGAGGTTGGTGTTGATCGTGACTAGACGAGCATCCACGTCCGCTTTGGAGGCGGCAGTAGTGTCGGTTGTACCCGCACCCACAGCAGTCCCAACACCAGTAATGGTGTCGGAAGCCGTGCCCGAGGCTGCGGTCAACTGAACAACGTTAGTCCACGCACCACCATTGGTCAGGACATTGCGGACTCCAGCCGCAAAGACCTGATCTTGCGTCGAAACAGAGAGAGGAAGAGCCATATATATGTTCTCCTTTCTCTAATTAGGCGATGGTGTTGCGCAAGTGACGGATCACGTAGCCCTGATGGGGGAAGATGGGCTTGCCACCGTTGCTGAATACAGCCCGGAAGTAGCCTACTGTGCCATCTGGATTTTTTTCGCGATCGAGGATGTTCCTCCAAGTGAACTCACCACGATAGTTTTGTGCGTTGAACTCCATCCCATTACCGATGCTCAAGGGCTTGGGAACCAAGCTCGTGAACACATCGGGAACAAAGATGATGGTATCTTCCCACGCAGCGTTCAAGTATTCAGAGTTAAGCTCATACTTGAAGCCTTGGCGGGCGTTACCAAGATCGTTTGCAACCTTGATGAAGGGATACACACGAACGAACGCATTGCTTGTGATCTTGTAGCGAGGAGCAAACGCATCAACCAAGTGATGGAAGTTGCGGTAGCTGCGCTGCACACCAAGAGGAGCAAGCAATTCGCTAACCCGATCGCTCCAACGGAAGTCCTGACGGATATCCGCGTTAGCGCGAATTAGGGAGTCACTGGTTTCGGGCGACATAATCGCCAAGAACACAGGGGCTCCGTTATTCCGATCGTAGGCGTTTGCACCCGCTCCGTTACGGAGAAGATCCATATACACCCGATCAAGGATGGTTTGGGTCAACTGAGTTCCACCAGCGAGCGGAGTAGCTCCGTTCAAGAAGCCAGCCGAAGACTGAGCTGCCGAGGTTGAACCAGTCGTGTTACGCTGAACACCAGCAATCGTTGTATCGAACCCAGTATAGGCGGTGGTGTCTGTGGTAGCCACCAACTTGTTCTGGGCGATCGAGATGTACTGATCGCGATAGCGCTGAATCCAGACTTCAGTAGTAGATTCGGTGAGAATCTGCATGATGTTGGCGAGCTGTTCTTTCCGTTTCATCGGGAAGCGCAGATCGTTCAGCGAGATGTTCGGGGATTCGAGTGCCGCGTGGAACAACCCGTAAGTCCGAAGCGTCTGACCGAAGTCAATGGTGCTGGCGGGTGAAGTGGGGAATGCCGAGGCCGAGGCCGAGTCATTTCCAGTATTGTTGAGGGTGTTGGTCCCGGCCGCAAAGTCCGATGAGCCATAGGCGGCACCGTTTTGCGTTACAGTAGAGGACCAGCTAACTTTAGCAGACCCGTCAGTATTGTAAGGGAGCGAACGCTCGTAAACCAGAACGGAAACGGTGTCACCCATCTCATCCGGCCAAGCATCTTGTTTAACCAATTTCAACCAGGGACTCGTGTCCACTGTTTTGCGATAAATATCGTCACCGATACGGTTGCTCTCAGAAACAAGCAACTGCTCGATATTCGTATATGTCGTAGCCATATTATTAAGTATCCTTTCAAAAGTGAGTTAAGAAACTGTAAGCCCATTGCCGAAGGTAATGGCAGTTCCTATGTTTGGTTCCCCTGGCGGCATCCCAGAGCTTTTATTGCCCGCGCTTGTTTTGGTCTTAGCTAACGCGGTGGCGGCCCGCGGATACGCCCATGCCAATTCCTAACAGCTAAAGAAATCGTAACTCACTTTGAAATCTGTCAATACCTAAGGTGAAAGTAAGTTGTTATGTACCCACAAAATAGAATGTATTATAGCTAAAGTTACTGTGTTGGTACCAAACGCCTATCGATGGGATTCGATCAACTGTCTGGTTCAGCGCAGTAAGTGAATACAAAAGGGAGTTATTGTCTCCCCTAATTTGCCATTGCGCACCATTCCACACTATTTTATCGTCGCTGTAATCCCCAAAGTAATTGTTGCCTTGCCTTGGGAACTCGGCTCCTTGTGGGTAATTGTTTTGGGCTCCTGCCGTAATTAGGTTCGTGGTGGCGGTGTTGATAAAGGTTATAGGTGTGATTGTAAGGGGTTCCGACCAACCACTAGTAGGTATAAAGTTTGGGTTTGTACTAGGATTGAAGGGTATATCAGGGTTAGATTGATCCGAGTCCCAGAAACTCCATGTCTCTATAGTACCACCATAATAACCAGGAGGAACTAAAAAATAATAGCTGCTGTAAAGCCAATTATACCAACCGAAGTTTGTTTGATCTCCGACTTTATAATAAATTCCGTTTTTATTCGGGCTTGAGGGGAAAGTAAGTAATAACTGCTCTGTAGATGTCGCAACCCCAGTAGGTGCGGGGGGTTTAACGAATAATAGGACGGCCATATATTTTACACGGACGGATGCACGAATTTAGCATCCTTGGCTCGTTCGGAGAACTGTTCTTGGGTTAAGAGGTCGCCCTTTTCATTGTAGTAACCGTTTGTTTTTGGGCAGAGCCAATACGACAGAATATCTGGGTGACTCACAATCGGTAGATTTTCTAGCTGCCCCATCTCGTACATGAGAAACTCTGTCGATATTAAGCCTCGCTCAAGACGTTGAGTTGCGTTAAAAATCCTTTTAACTTTAAAAGCGTCCGAAAAGTATTGGTCGTTTTGGTAGTAAGATGAGGACTGAATAACCCCCAAGATCTCCTTCGAGAAACCACGAATGCCGTTCTGCACAAATTTGATATTTCCCCTAGTTCTTACAAGCGAACCAAACATAGTAAAGCGGTATGGCGTTAGATCTTCTGGGAGTCGCCCCTTTACCTCAACATCCGTATCCAATTTGATAAAGTAGTCGGTTGGGTTCTTGGCAAAGACTTCAAAGACATTCCTCCAAAATCTAAAGCCGTGCTCTAGTTTGTAAGAGTTTGGATAGAGGAAGTATTGGAAGTTATGCTTTTCGCATAGTTCCTTGATTTTAGGATCATCGTCTCCGTCCGACAAAACAGAGACTATTTCGGTTGGGTAATGAGTCCGAAGACTTGTGGCCAAACGCTCAAGTTTTGGCAGGTCTTTGTGCGTGGTGATTATAAAGGATAGGGTATTCATTTAGTAAAGTGCGTATCTTATTCTCAAGCCCTCGGTTACGTTTGCGAGTTCTTGATCTGTTAGCGCACGATTGAAATGGATAAGCTCGGCTATTTGTCCCCCATAATTATAATTAGCATCATGTTCTATAGTGCTGAAATAACCGCTTGCGCCAAACATGACATAACCATTTGAGTTGGGGGCAATAACAGCGTCATAAGTGAATCCCGATACTTGGCCATTGTCGTAAAGATACGTTCTCGCAAGACTTGTCGAGGCGACACGAGTAGAAATCCTAAAACCAAATGCCCCTTTCGAGTAATCGGGGCTAGAGCTGGCTCTTCCATCGGAAAAGTATGCTATCTCGCCGACGTACCGATCACGATATATTTCTGGCTTTTGAGACGTAAAATGGAGTGCTTGGTTTATTCTAGCGCCAACGGTAGATCCAACATACTGGTTGGAGCTGTGATAACCCATAGTGTAAAGTCTCTTGCCATCACTATATCTGTTGCCAAAGTCACCAGCATTAGGCTTGTGGATGCAGATTGTGGTGCATTCAGAAATGTTAAAAGAAGGTATGTTGTGTAAAACAATGGCGTGACGTCCGTTTGATTCAAACCCTAAAACGGGCTTACTATTTAATGCGTTAGAAATTACTGGCACGCCAACTCCGTTATAACCCACAGATGGGTAGGCGAGCAAACCGGACCCAGACTGATCTGCCCACGATGCAACTTCGGGGCGACCACCCACATTAGTCGTGGTTAGCCCCGCATCAGCCTTAAGCCAAACTTTTAGGTTTGAGATTGAAGAAGGTAAAACCCCGCCAACTGTTGGAGTTGGCAGAGAAGAGTGGGACGGGTTAACTTGTCTAACTCTTAAAGTGCCAATCGTGCCGTTTAATGAAGTCCAACCTGAGTTTGGCGGAAAATTCCCACTACCGTTTGGCGCACTGGCTAAGTAGACAAGCCCAGTTGAGGAGTGGTATTTATATAAGATCCAATTCCCTTCGTAACTTGTAAGAAGTAAAATAGTATCGGTGCCGGGTAAGCCTCCGTAGAAGGAGTTTCCGTATGAGCTATCAAACATATAATAAACTGGGAACAGATATGAGGGAGTGGTTAAGATGTTGACATTGTGTGCGGCGTTGCTAATTCCACTAATGATAACGGCTCTTGTATCTTTACTGAAATTAAGATTGCCTAAATCTGATACAGAAAGACCAAGCGCTGCTGACGGTTGAACGAAGGTGGGCATATTTACTTTTTGGTTAAATACTAAGACCAAGGCCAGATGTTTGATGAGTCACTAGTTTAGCTTGACCTTTAAGGGTTATTGTTTTAGTGGGAAAACACTGAATGACTGTCTCTGTATTATTTGGGATTACTACCCCAGCTTGGTCAGGTCCTGTCCGATTTGACGAAAGGCGCCAACCAAAATTAAGTCGATAAAAGAAGTTAACAAAGGTGTTAGTGTTGGTATCAAAAAAGGATATCTGGTCGGAGCTACCAGCAGAATTACCTTGTAGTAATTGGCTAGAATTAAACACACCATCAAGAGTGTTGTTTGTGGGCAGGGACAACTTTCTTCTGTTCGTTTGCGTGGTCGCTGGAGAAATAACTAAAAACGTTGAAGTTAGATTCCCGTTCGCACGAAAGATCTGGTTGTTCTTTAAACGAGGGATTGCCGTTCTGAGAGGCATCTTAACTTATGCTCGTTATTCTGGCGGTTCCGGCACTGTTAAAGATCCCAAGATGTTGAAGCCCTAGTTGCGCGTTAGGGACTTCCCAATAATCACCTGGGGACATGCGTATTTGATAATTTGTAGTAGAAACGGAATCTCCGCTATAAGCTGCTGGCTTTATATATAAAAATCCAGACCCTTCGTTAAAAACTGTTAAGACTTTTCTATTAGAGTCGACCCCTACAAATGCTAAGGATGTTGTACTTGTAAAATTAGAAAAGCTAACAGAACTACCTCCTGAATATGCGGCAACTCGAATTGGAATCGGAGTACCGCTTGTAGAACCTTGAACAGTCAAAACATCGACTGATGGGGTGCCAGCAACCCCAGCGTTTACAAAAGACATCTGCGAGCCCGTTGCGTCTAAGATCTGGGCTTGAGCTTTTAAGGCTGAAGGAGTTGTTTGTGTTGCCGTTACGGTTCCACCTCCTCCCCCTCCTCCTCCAAAAGTAGTCACTTGTGCCCCTGAAGCGTCGACAATTTGAACAGAGAGGGCTCTCTCTGATCCTCGAGCAACTGATGTCAGATTATTTCCAGCGCCGTCAGCAAGTCTTGAGGTAACAGTACCATCAACAGTAAGAGATCCACCGTTATCAGTTACTGGTGTAGTAGGAGCAGTTGCCAGAGAAACAGCAACAGCTGCTGCTCGAAGTTGGGTATCCGTTAATGGCCCAGTAACTGGGTGGGAAGGAACTGAGGAGAGAGAAACGGCGACAGCCGATGCTCTTAACTGAGTGTCTGTAAGTGGGGTTAAACCAGTATTTGCAGTCACAGTTCCGCTAATTGGAACAGCCGTCGCTCGCAATTCAGTATTAGTTAAAGGACCAGTTACTGGGTGAGAAGGTACTGAGGCTAGGGAAACAGGAACAGAGGTGGCTCGCAGTTCCGTGTTTGTTAGTGGACCAGTCACGGCATGGGACGGGACAGAAGCCAAAGAAACTGGAATAACAGTCCCACCGCTAATCCCCTGCACCGTCACCACGTCGGTTGCTGGAGTGCCTGCGGTACCCGTCATTGCGTAATCCACAACAGAACCAGCAGCATTTAAAAGTTGAGCTTGAGCTTTTAACGAGGCGGCAGTGGCTTGGGTTGCGGTAAGTGATCCGTCAACGGTCAGCGAACCTCCGTTATCAGTTACTGGGGTAACGGGAGGATTGGCTATGGAGACGGGCTGGGTCGCTGGTAGATTCGTTACCGAGACCGACCCACTAACAGGTTGAGTCGTAGGCCAGAATGTTCCACTAACAGGTTGTGTCGCTGGCAAATTCGTTACCGAAACATTCAACCCAGCGTTTGTGACGTTTACATTCTGTGTCGCAGGGAAAGTAACGCTGATGTTTTCTAGTGCATTTAAACTTGCGGAGTCCAAGGCAACAGTTCCGCCTGCGGAGCCAGTTTTAGCCTCAATCTTGTTAAGGAGACTGACCGCCTTCCGCAAGGACGTGTCTGCCCCATCGTTCACGAAGGGCGTATCGTCCACGGATTACAAACCTTTTTCGAGGGCTTCTAAGAAGCTAAGACCTTTATCAAGTTTTTCCGACTTGGCTGGTGCTGCACCAGAACCAACACCAGGGGTTGCTTTCCGATACTCAGACAAATTGTCCTTGAGGCTCGCGAGTTCCTGATTGGTTTTAGATACGTAATCTTTGAATACCTGGACAACTAGTGGCAGGGTGACCGCCTGGTACGTCAAAGCGGCTCTCTGCCTGTGATCCAAGGGTTCGGAATCCAGCTTCTCGGCATTTGCACGAAGTTCGTCGATCGTTTTGTTCCAAGGCTCGTTACCTTCAATCTTTTTGAGCAAAGGCATTTCCTCCTGAAAGGAATTCCAGACGTCTCCAAAAGCTTTCTTAGCTTCTTGGTCATACTGATCGCGACTCGCCTTTTCTGCTTCGGCATCGCGTTTGGCGATTGCCTCTAAAGCTGATTTGCTTTCTCGAACGACTTCATCACGCTTGGCATTAAGTAACGCCAACTCATCAACTTTAGTTCTTACGGCCAAAGCGTCTACGGGATCCATCTCACTCGTAAGTTCCTTGAGGAGGGTTCTCCGCTTCGCCCCATCGGTTTCTAGTGCGGCATCCAGAATTGGGGAGGCTTTAAGTTCGTATACTTTTGCGATATCCGTAATCGTCTGGGTAGTCTGTTTAATCGGTTCGCCAATTGTGGTTTTGTACTCGCGAGTAGCCTCTACCCTTGAAATCCTCAACTCGCCCTCAAGCTCGTCCCGCTCTTTTTGGAACTGCTCTATTTTCGCTTGGTACTCAGCAAGCTGAGAATCGGTTTTGACATCCCCTCCCGTATCCTCAACAGCCTCAGTGCGATTAGCGACTTTGGACTCAAAGTCTTTAAGTTTGGCTTTTGCTTCCCTCAACTCTTTAGTCAGTTTGGCAAAGGCAGTCTGTGCAGCCGGGGTAGATGCCTCTTGGCTTACTTCTGCCAAGGGTTCTTCGGGCTTAGTCTCTGGCTTTACTTCTTCCTTGGGCTCTATCCCTAAAGTACCAAGTTTATCAAGGATCGATGCTGGAGTTTTGGTCTCAGACTTTGGTTCCTCAACCTTGGCAACTGGAGCTGGTGTTGGGGCGGGCTCTGCTTTTACAGCTTTAGCCGCCGCCTTTTCATTAATGGGTGTTTTAGACGGTTCGCTTGTCCCTAGAGCTTTGTCCAGAGCGTCAGCAAAAGAAACAACTGGTGCGGGAGCTGGTGCAGGAGTCGGTGTTGCTGGAGTTGTCGGAGTTGTCGGTTGCGAGACTGATTCGGGTGCCGCTACGGTTTCTGTGGACATAAATTAATCTTCCTTTTTGAGGTTTTCCCAAGGTTCTGGATTGACTACGTTTGGTTTAACAATTTCTTTCAGAGCCTCGATGTTGCGGAGGGCATCGTAATACCCTTCGCGACGTGCATTCATCAAGGCATTGTACTGAATCGTATCAACACCTTGCGGGGCTCTTCCCTCGGCCGGTAGGGCGACATCCTTTAAAACATCTAAGCCTTTTTTAAGTGTCTCGTTGTTATCCCAGAGATTTTTCCATTCTAATTGAAGATCTTCTCGTTTTGCCCAATCTTGTATTTTCATTGTGTCTTGACGCTAGAAGGTCAATATGCTTTAGGCAAGACTTTTCTGTCGTATCTTCTGGGCGGCTTCCGCGTCTCTAATTGCCATCTTCTGCTGAACATCGGCCGCCTTGAGCCTTTGATCTAGTTGAGATTGTTGGAGTTTAATTTGGGAATCAACTTGGGCCTTTTGAATGGCCAGTTGTGTCTTAGGATCTACCTGACCACCTTGCTGAGATGCTCGGGCTTGTGCTTCCCTTTTCGCTTGGGCGGCAAGTTGTTTGCCAATATTTTCCACAGCCTCGCGCATCTGGTTAAGGATTTCGCGAGCCATTCCGACTTCTTGGCTTCGAGAAGGATCTAAAGCCAATTGTTCGGCATGTGCCGTGCTGTGCGGGTACTGAACTTGTAGGTAAGACATTGCCAATTTAGGGTCAACCTGATTTTGTTGCAGAGCTTGCAGGAACCTCGCGGCATCTTCTAAGTGCACTTTTACATGAACCGCATGGTTCTCCCCCGGATTAACGCTGACCCCGCGACCACCTTGCATAGTACCGTTTTCGAGTTCAGCAATTTTGGCGTCGATCGGAATTCGCTCAATCTCACCTTTGGGGATATATCGGTCAACTTGGTCATAACCAACCCGTGCGGCTACTCGGTCACGAATAAGATTTCTCTGACCCACCTCGTCGAATCTTGGCATAATCGCCATAAATTCGTTAAAGGCCAACATGCGAGCACCAGGGCTTCCAGCCCCAATCGCTCGAACGGCTTGAATTCGGTACACCTTCTCAACTGCCTTCCAAGGAACTCCGCGAGCTTCAATCCTTTTGCGGAAAGCAATAGCTTCTTCGCCACCTGGCTCGTCGGAACGATACTTGACGGTAGCTAGGCGTCGGAACTGCTCGGTCAGCAATTTCTGAAAGGGAATGTAGTAGAGATTCATTGCCTGCGCCGAGAGGATAGATTGTTGGGCGAGTTGAGCTTGGACTTCGGTTGCAGTTCGAGCGTCCCCGTCAGGCATAACCTGTTTTGGATTATAAGTACCAGTATTGTTTTGACGGACAACTTCGAGATCTCGAACAATCGGAAGCACATTACCAGCCAGATTGGGCATAGTTTTATCAACAACATTAATGCCGGGAGGCAGAATCGAGAGCGGACCATTGTACATCAAAGAAAGATTGCTGACGTCTTCGCCAGTAGCTGGCTGGATCATCAGCGCCGAGGAAAGCATGGCTCCATCAACAATTGCGTTCCGCATACGATTAGAAAGCTGGATGAAGGGGAATAGCTTGTAACCCAAGCCTCTCACACTATGGAGAAGGCCATTCGTGCCGATCCCGTAGGAGAATAATACAAAAGCCTCATTTGCGTGCTCGAAACGACTTGGCTTCTTGAATAAGAAGTCATCCGAGTCCCCTGCTCGAGTGGCAATGTAGTGAGAGATCGTTCCATCAAATTCTTTGACGAAATAGTGGATACACCGAACAACCTTGGATCGTGCATGAGAGTACATCAGATCATTGTTCTTAAGTTCCTCTTGGAGACGCTCCCAATCGCGAGAGTTGGAACTCGTTCCATTATCCGTGGACAACAGAATGGCTCTGCGAGTTTCTTCTACGTTCCAGCCAAGTTCAGTAGCAATCTTCGGGTTCTCAATAAACTGATACAACTCTCCAACTAGGTAATGGCGCTCGATTGTAGCTACCTCGACCTTGGTGTCGCAAGCGGGTGTTCCGCGTGGAACTTTAAAGTCTTTGAGCCCGCACACGCTCCACTTCCAACTGCGGTTATCCTCGAAGTAAGCAACCCCAACACCTTGTGAAACGAACTGGTGGGACAGCATTTGTTGCTTATAGAAAAACTCGTCCCAATCCGTAATGGTTCGGTGGAACTCTTCGGCAATAATGCTTTCCCACTCTACCCTCTGGGCGGGATCTCCCTCGGATGTCTTTACCGTGGCCAGCCTATCAACAGAGTTAACCAAGTCAGAATAAGCGGAAAGAGCTGTCTCGAGAGCTGCGGCAGACTCGCCAAAGTTTAGATTCGCACGATATCCCTGCCC